>JAEEGL012631654.1_pt1 | contig 59154 bp, 61 predicted proteins | sample 9134231 | NCBI WGS metagenome assembly JAEEGL01 (sample SAMN16246548, study PRJNA631951) | gut metagenome | biome: gut microbiome; feature: rumen; material: fiber-attached | host: Bos | place: Iran: Karaj | collected 2018-10
AATTATTCCATATAAAGTTACTGATATGGATCGGGCAGGCATTATTCGTTGTTGTTTTAATTGCAGGTCTCGTTTATCTTAATACAGGGAAAAGATTCAAAAAGTGATGATTGTAACAACTTCCCGTTTGTCGGAATGAAACAGATGCAGAACTTCCGATAAACATTTCTTTTTCGGTAGGTTTTATATGGAAAACAGTGTAATAATAGTGAAAATGACGGCAGTTTTCGGCTCCATTTCCTCCTGTAAATGAACGGTATATTGTCTATTTCGCCTTCGAATCAATGCAGAAAAACGCCTGCGAAATCGTGACGCTGCGGGCGAAAAAATGCGTCAAACGGCATCATTGTAACACCTACATTTGTCAATCGTGACAAGAGAGGTTATTTGTTGTTTTTACCTGCCGGGTATGGTATAGTTAACTTGTTTATTCAATGTTTGCTGAAAGGATCGGCAAATATCGAGGAGGATCGGGATGGAAAAGAACAAGTCAAAAGCGAAAAGATGGATCATGATAGGATTTCTTGTTCTACTGGCGATGATCCTTATATGCCTTTTTGTGTTGTTCATCACTTTCAGAAATGAAATAAAGTCATTGAAATCGTTAAAAAAGATCGACGACTATGGCATGTATACGATGACGTATTACGGGGATTACGGATTTGATGAATTTCTGAAACAAGGGGCAGAAAACGATTCCGAAATAGAAGATTTTATTGTCAAAAGACTGTTGAAAGGGCTGCCGATCCAAATCAACGTTACCGGCGGCGGATGCACGGCGTTTGCCGTAAAAAACGAAAATCAAGAAATCCTCTTTGCCAGGAATTTTGATTTTGTCTATGCGCCTTCCATGCATTTATACACAAAACCCGCCAACGGGTATGCTTCTGTTTCCACCGTGAATCTGTCGTTTGCCGGGTATTCAAAGGACCATTTGCCGACAGAAGGACTCAGTATAGACAGTTTCTTAACGTTGGCAGCCCCGTATCTGCCTTTTGACGGGATGAATGAAAAGGGCGTAGCCATTGCATTGCTGGCGGTTCCCGAAGCACAAATAAAGAACGACGATCAGAAAGTAACGCTTAATTCAACAACGATGATCAGATTGGTTTTAGACAAAGCAGCTGATGTGAATGAAGCGATTGATCTGATGAAATCATACAATATTTATTTTTCGGGAGATATTGATTGTCACTATTTGATTGCGGACAGTACGGGGAAATCCGTCCTTGTCGAGTATTATGATAACGCCCTGCAGGTTGTTGAGGCGGACACGTCTTACCAAATCGCATCAAATTTTATCGCATTCAACGATCTGAGAATCGGTGAAGGCTATACGGAATTTGAACGATATGATACGGTTGAGGAAACCATAAGGAATCATCGGAATTCGCTGTCTGCGGAAAACGCAATGGATTTGTTGAATGAGGTCGGCGTTTACGATACGGACGGCACGGATAAACTGCAGTGGTCGGTAGTCTATAATCTGACCGAGAAAACCGGCAGGATTTGGGCGCATAGGAATACCGACAATCTATTTGAATTTACATTGGACAGGCACTCCTGAACAGGGGAGAACGGAAAGCGGGGAAAGAACGATGAAGAGAAGATTTGCGTATCTTCCGAATGATCAGTATGATCGAACGACTGCTGACGTCTTATAAGTCGGAAGAACGAAAAATTTACGCCGCCGTCTTTATACAAATCATCTCATGGGACCGGAAACGAATGCCCGTCTGAAAAAGTATCTATGGAAAGACGATCGGCATCCGGAAATCGCCACCATGGATGACGCGAAAAAGTATTTGATTGAGCATTGCGATTTTCAGTATATCCGTGTTGATGATACGGTGACGCGAGGACAGGTAGAGGGACTTTTGAGCTACCTTTTGGATGTCACCTACATTCATGAAGAACATTGAAATTCATACACAACCGAAAAAACACTTTTCTTCAGCTCCGTTCCATGCACTGATCTACCAGTAAAATGATCGATATATCGTTTATTTCATCTAAAAATCAATGCATAATCTGAAAAATGCCTGCGAAACCGTGACGCTGCGGGCGTAAAAGTCGCATCAAACGGCATGACGAATATTATGATATCATTTCAAAAAAACACAGAAATATCGACGTATTTCTTATACACTCGATGTATGATAATGCGAAAAATGTATAGAATAAATCCATTGCATAAAACGATGTATGATGTACAAAATGATGTACAGCCCCAAAAATCGGGCAAAATGCGCAAAAATGCGCGTTTAAGGGAAATGAAAAAAGTCCGATGAGATCGGACTTTTTTCGGTGGCTCCCCAGGTAAGACTCGAACTTACAACCCTTCGGTTAACAGCCGAATGCTCTGCCATTGAGCTACTGAGGAATATGCTTTGTTTGGATGCGGGATTTATTTTACCCGTTCCGCTGCTGAATTGCAAAGACAAATATTTGAAATTATAAGGAAATAATATGGAAAATCTATTAAATTCTTAAAAATTCTCTGAATTGCGCTTGATTGATTGACGGAACCATTTTTTTGATGTAAAATTAACACATGAGCGACATGCAATTGAAACAACCCTATTCGGAACTGAGCGAGCCCAAACGCAGGATCATTCGATCCGACGCGGCTCTTTTTGTGCTGCTCTTGCTCGGGGCGATCGGATGCATCGCGCTGTCGCATTATCTGTCCGACCGATTCGGCGTTTTGAGAATTATTTTTCAGCTTTCGCTCTATGGGGTGCTTTTAGCCGGAGGGTATCTCATATATCGGTTTCGGATTGTTTCTTATCGTTATACGCTATCCGATTCGCAGTTTCTTGTGACGCAGGTTGTAGGCAACCGAACAAAGGACCTGTTCACGGTACCGATCGAAGCGATCGTATCGGTGGGCGTCGACGAGCACGCGATTTCGGAAGGGCGGACGTATGTCGGCTCGAGAAAAAACACATTTGCTGTGACATATCGGAAGGACGGAGAGCTTCGGACGCTGTTTCTTTCGGGCAGCGATCGGCTGCGGGAGCTCATTGAGGAGCAAATCCATGACGGACGATGAACGCTTACAATTGATTGAAGACGGCAGATGTCCGCACGCGATTCTGTTTGCCGGACCGCCGGAGAGCGATCGGTCGGATTACGTGCGGCGTGCGGCGGCAAGGTATCTGTTGCATACGGACGATGTGGAACGGCTAAACAGCTGTCCGTTTTATCTCGAAGCATCGGAATATGCGGTTGACCCGATGCGCGATATTCTGCGCCTCTTGAATGCCGAAGCATTTGAGCGCGGAAGGCGTTGTATTGTTCTGTTGAATGCACAGCAGATGTCGGTCGCGGTACAGAATGTGCTGTTGAAAACGTTGGAAGAACCGCCGGCGGACACGCTGCTGCTTTTGACGGGCGTGGAGTCGGGCATCTTGCCGACCATTCTGTCCCGCTGCATGATCCTTCGCGCCGAGACCGAGCCGTGGGAAGCGATTGCAAAACGGCTTCGGGAACGCGGCATAGATGCGGCGACGGCAGAGCAATGCGCGCGCAGAGCGGATGGCGTTTACGGGAGAGCGCTGAAAGCGTCGGAGCTGGAAGCGATCGCGTTCCGAAAGGGCACAATCGCATGCATGAGCGCCTATTGCAACGGGACGCGTCCTCTCCCGGAAGCGGCGACGCTCTGTACCCGGATCGAGGCGGAGGAGCCCGGGGAGACGCGGAAGAAAACACGCGTCAGCGCGGAGGCGGTTGATGCGTTCTTTGATGTGTGGCTCGACCTTCTTTCGGATGCGTTGCACGTTCGGATCGGGTGGAAAGAACTGCGCAATCCGGATTGCAAACCACTTGTAAACAATTTATCGGAGCGCTTTACAACCTCCGAGATTCAAGGTATGATAACTACATTGCTCGACGGGAAGCGACAGCTGACCTACCGGGCAACCGCTTCCCAGACGTTGGACTGGGTGCTTTGTAAGTTACCGTGAGGGATATGGAATATGGTTAAAGTCATCGGTGTCAAGTTTAAAACGAGCGGACGGATCTATTATTTCGATCCACTGGATCTCCCGTTCCATGCGGGAGACGGAGCGATCGTTGAAACGTCGCGCGGGTTGGAATTCGGGAATGTTTCCGGCGAGCCGAAAGAGGTGGACGAGAGCGAGATCGTCGCACCGCTGAAGCCGGTCATCCGGATTGCGACGGAAGAGGATTGGCGGATGCGCGAGCAGTATGCGAAAAAAGAACCGGAAGCATTCGCGATTTGCGAGCAAAAGATCCGGGACCATGGGCTCGATATGAAGCTCGTGGATGCGGAATACATTTTTAACGGCAGCAAGATCGTGTTTTATTTCACGGCAGATGAGCGCGTCGACTTCCGCGATCTTGTCAAGGACCTTGCTTATTCGCTGCGTACGAGAATCGAGCTTCGGCAGATCGGCGTACGCGATGAGGCAAAGATGCTCGGCGGGCTCGGTCCATGCGGACGGCCGGTATGCTGCAACGCGTTTTTGGATGATTTCCGCCCCGTCTCGATCAAAATGGCAAAGGAACAGAATCTTTCCCTGAGCCCGACGAAGATTTCCGGCCTTTGCGGCAGACTGATGTGCTGCCTTCAGTATGAACAGAACGTCTATGAAGAGATGAAGAAGGTCATGCCGCGGGTCGGGAAGGAGATCAATACGATTGACGGCGTCGGAACGGTTGTGGAGAACAACGCGATTACCGAGCGCACCAAAGTGCGGCTGACGATGGAAGACGGTACGATTGATGTGCGGGAGTATCCTTATACGCATCTGAGCCCTGTCGGGGAGCCGATTCCGCAGATTGCCCTTGACCATGCAGCGCAGAAGAGTGAGCAGACGGAAGATTTTGCGGCCATGGCACGGCGGGAAAACGGGCAAAAACCGATGCGCAATCGAAAGCCTGCGCGGTCCGCTGAAGCCGTCGAAGGAAATCAGCTGCCCGAACAGAAGCTGGAAAGCAAGCAAAACGGCAAACGGCAGCGGCGCGCGCCGCAAAGCGGCAAGCAGAACGAGCAGCGCCAAGAGGAACAGCCTTCCAAACAGGGCGAACAAAACGGCGAAAAGAAGAATACGCAAAAGCGCACACAGAAGCCGAAGTCCAATGCTCCGAAGCAGGAAAAAACTTCTGCACAAACCGAATCCGAGCAGGCGAAGCCGATAGAGAAGCGGAACAACCGGCGGCGCAATCGAAACCGCAGATCCGCAAAGCCGAGCGGACAGCAACCTGCGCAGCAGACGGAATCCTAATAGGAATGGAAGCGACCGATCCGGTCGCTTTTTTGTTGGGGAAATCTTGACAAAACAGGGCTGAATTTATACAATGATCATGGAAGGAAAGACTTCGATTCTATTGGAAAATCGCGAGCCGGCTGAACATGATTCTTTCGGAGGGGTAATGGAATGAAGCATTTGGGAATGAACCGGAAGCGTTTTTGGACTGCTGCGCTTGCGATGCTGCTGCTGTTTGCGCTGGTGCCGGCTGTGGGCGCGGAGCCTTCGGTTTGGTATACGTCGATCTTTGTCTCGAAGAACCCGACCAAGATGTCGTATTATGTGGGAGAGAGCTTTGATCCGAGCGGCATCGCGGTTCGCGGATACGTCGAGCATTCGGACGGAACCGTAACCATCAACACGTTGGGCGAAAATCTTTTGAGCTATTCACCGAAGACGTTTACTTCGGCAGGAACCAAAACCGTGACGGTCACCGCACGCATTGTCGGAAAGAGCGGCGCGTATCAGGACTTCAGCACCACGCTTCAGGTGACGGTCAAGCCGTCGATCGAACCGATCGTAGAGACTCCGGACAGTGAAAAGGGCGACGCGCCTGCGGCGTGGACCAATTCGATTTCCGTCAAGAAGAATCCGTCCAGGACGAACTACCTGATCGGAGAATCGTTTGACCCGGCCGACATGGTGATTGTTGCGAATCAAACGACTCCGAGCGGCAACGCGAAGGAGACGGTTTCGAAATCCTATCTTTCTTATTCCCCGAAATCCTTTTCCAAAGCGGGCAAGCAGAAGGTGACGGTCAGCGCCAAGCTGACGGATTCCGAAGGCAAGGAGAAAAAGTTTACGACGACGGTTTCGGTCGTTGTATACGAGGAAATCAAGATCACGAAGCATCCGACCAAGGAGACGGTGCAGGAGGGAGAAGGATGTCTGTTCATCGCTCGGGCGGACAATTCCGAATCCTGCCGCTGGTTCTTTGAAAAGGACGGCGAGCGTGTCGACGCAAAGCAGGCGGAAAGCCATTTCAAAGGGTTGAAACTCTCCGGCGCATCGAGTGAAAAGTTGAAACTGACGAAGATTCCCGCCTCGCTGGACGGTTGGAAAGTAACCTGCCGATTCTCGACCCCGGTGGAGGAAGTGTATTCGAACAAAGCTTCGTTGACCGTGAAGTCCGCCAACAGCACGGTAACGGTTGCTCCCGCTACGGCTGCTCCGGCAACAGAAGCGCATGAAACGCCCGCGCCGACGGCAGAGCCGGTTGTCACGACGGCGCCTGTTGCCACGGAAGCACCGATCGCAGTCGATCAGCCGACCGAAAAGCCCGCGGATCAGCACCGGCATGTGTTCGGGGAAACCTATTTGAGCGATAACGTCGAGCATTGGCGCGAATGCAGCTGCGGAGAGCGCACGAGCGTGGAAAAGCATATCGTTGCCGAATGGCGGACGCTGTCCAACCCGACGCAAACACAGGATGGCGTTGAGATCGGAACTTGCCTCGTCTGCGGCCGCATGGTGGAACGATCGGTTCCGTACAGCGCGCCAGATCTGAAGATTCTGCTGCTTGGGATCATCGGGGCATTCGTTCTGGTTACGGTTCCGCCGCTCGTGATCATTGCAATCGTTCTCGCTTCGAAGAACCGAAAGAAGAAACAGAGAGAGCTGCAATAAACGAAGCAAAATTTTGAAATCAAACCCGCCCGGGTGCCCGGGCGGGTTTTTGCTACTTCAGCTCGTCGATCAGGGCGCGGAGAAGCTGCTTTTGCCGATTATCAAGCAGCGGCGCAAGCATCCGATAGGTTTCCTCCATGGACGCTGCATCGAGCGTTCCGTTCTGCTTTTGCTCCTGCGTCATCTTTGCCAGCGTTTCCAATAGCTCCCGCTTGGATTTGGATCGGTAGAATTCATAGTCGTCCTGCAGCATTCAATCACCTCCGCAACATGGTATGCAGTGGGTACGGATTTGGTGCGCTTTGCATACAATGGAATGACAGGAGGTGTCGTATGTCTTATTTACAGCCGAATCCGCCGGATCAGAAAACGACCGAAGCAGCCGTTCTGCTCGGTGAGACCGTTCGCAATGAGCGCGGACGCTACGGGCTGCGCGGGTACCTTTCCATGCTGGCCGAGAGCTTTCCGCAGGACTGGGTGCGCGAAGTGGCGAGACGTTTGGATCAGCCATGTCCGCCCGCGCCGCCGCCTCCGCCGCCGTTCGATCCGCTTCGCCAGGACGATCCCATGCGCCCGCTCCCGCAGGAACCGCGGCAGAAGAAGCCGGACATGGACAAAATTTTGCAGCTGATGCAACTGATGGGCAACCTGAAATCGTAATTCAGGCTGCCCATCGGCAATGGATTGATGGAATGCTTGTCAGGCCGCGACAAACGAATAAATGCAGTACGCGATATATCCGAGCAGCAGAAGGCCGCCCTGCAGCCGCGATCCCTTTTTGCGAATCATCATCGGAACAATCAGAATCAGCATGACGGCAAGCGCAATCGGGAGATCAATGTATGCCGCGGAGGGAGAAGCTGTGATGGCGCCGCCGAGCGCGTTCGGAATGCCGATGACAGCGAGCAGGTTGAACAGGTTCGCGCCGATGATGTTGCCGAGACCGACGTCCTCCCGCCCTTTGATTGCGGAGGTCAGGGTCGTCACAAGCTCCGGCAGCGAGGTACCGAGCGCAATCATCGTGACCGCAACAACGCGTTCTGGAACGTGCAGGTACTCAACGGCAAGAATCTGCCCGTTATCGACGAGCAGGTTCGCACCGAGGAACAACCCTGCGGCGGTTACGACAAGCAGGATCAGAGCAACCGGAATTTTCATGACCTTGTCAAGGCTCTCAACCGGTTCCGCATCGTCGCGATTCGTGAGCTTGATCGAAAGGATCGCGTACGCAACGAATCCGCCGAGCAGAATGAATCCGAACCAACGCGGCAGCGTGAGACTGTTGAAGAACAGCATCGCGAACATGGCGAGCACCGTCAGAACAAAGAACGACAGCCGCCAGTTGATCGAGCTCGTTTTCGCCTCGCGCGTCGGGCGGATCAGCTGCCCGATACCGGCAATCAGCGCCGTGTTGCAGATGATGCTGCCGATCGCATTGCCGAAGCAGATATCCGGCGACTGTGCAGCGCCGAGCACGGCCGTGGTCGAAACAAGGATTTCGGGCAGTGTCGTTCCGAGGGAAACGATCGTCGCGCCGACAACGATCTGCGGAATCTTCAGCCGCGTTGCAATCGCAACGGCTGCATCGACAAACTTATCGCCGGCAAAGCAGATCAGCCCGAGGCCGATTGCGAAGAACAGCAGCGTTCCCCAGAGGGATGGAGTGAAGAGTCCGTTCCATGAAAATACCATTTTTCGTTCCTTTCCGCATAAAAGAAAAAAACTTTTATGCATTCAAAATATGCATAAAAGTCTCGCGATATCCGGTCGCCGCGGAACCGTACGGTTCGTGATGACGCGAACGACCCCGTGCAAGCATGCACGGTGCTACTCCCCTTTACGTGCTTATTATATGAGCTTTTTGTGAACTCGTCAAGAGTTCCCTTGCTCAAATTCAACATTCTTGGTATACTGTTTTCGGCAGATTCTGTTGAAAGGGGAACCTCGTATGCAGATTTATATCGATGATCAGAGGATCGAGGCACAGCCGGGCGATCGGCTTTTCGATTTGGTTCAACGGCTCGGTCTGGATTCCGATTCGCTCGCGACGCGTCCGCTCGCTGCGGATATAGCGGGCGAGGTCTTCACGCTCAATTATGTTCCGGTTCGCAAATCGGATACGGAGGAATCGCCCTCCACGCCGCGGATGCGCCGCGCGATCCGAAAAGGCGAAGGAAAAATCAAGCTGATTCGCTACAATGAACCGCGCGGGCGGGCGGTCTATGAACGCACGTTGCTGTTTGTCTTCTTTTTGGCGATGCGCTCGCTGTTTCCGAACCTCACCGCGCGCGTGAACCACGCGGTCGGCGCGGGATTGGATATCGATATCCACGGCAGCGAACCGTTCTTTGAGGAGGACGTGGAGCGGCTGCGCGCTGAGTGCCGCCGGATCGTTGAAGCGGACTATCCGCTTGAGCGTAAACGGCTTGGTATCGCCGAAGCGATCGACTTTTTCGAGAGCGATGGGCAGTCCGACAAGGTGAAACTGCTGCTTTGGCGTGAATTTACGTATTTTGACGTATATCAGCACGGCGATTACGTGGATTATTTTTACGGCGAGATGTGCCCGTCAACCGGGTTTGCGAGCGTGTTTGATCTTCAGTACCGTGACGGCGGGCTGTTTCTGCTCCGTCCGATGCAGAAGAATCCCGATTGTGCCGCTCGGTACGTCTATGCTCCGCATCTTGCGGCGACGTTCGAGGAAAGTGAGCACTGGGGCGAGCTGATGCACTGCACGACGGTCTCCGATCTGAACGCCATGGTGGAGAGCGGCCGAGTGCGCGAATTGATTCGTGTGAACGAAGCGCTGCACGAGCGCCGGTTTGCCGAGATTGCGACGAAGATTTTGCATCGAGGCGCAAAAGCGGTCCTGCTTGCGGGACCTTCGAGCTCGGGGAAGACGACGAGCGCCAACCGGCTCGCCACGCAGCTGCGCGTGCTCGGAAAGACCCCGATTCTTCTGTCGCTCGATGATTACTACATCGATCGGAAGTATGTACACCCGGACGAGAACGGCGAGATCGATTATGAGCATATCAATATGATCGATGTGCCGCAGTTCAATCGCGACCTTGAAGCGCTGCTGCTTGGGGAGACCGTAGAAGTTCCGACGTTTGAGTTTACAACCGGGTCCCGCGTGTACAAAGGTCGGTTCGTGACGTTGAAGGATGATTCGATTCTGGTCATCGAAGGCTTGCACGCGTTGAATCCTGCGCTGTTGACGCCGTCGATCGACCGCAAACGCGTTTTCAAGCTGTACGTCTCCGCACTGACGACGATCAATCTCGATAACCACAACCGCATCCCGTCGACGGACGTTCGCCTTCTGCGCCGTATGGTGCGCGACTATCTTACGCGCGGCTCATCCATTGAGCGGACGCTCGGAATGTGGGAGAGCGTTCAACGCGGCGAGCAGCGGTGGATCTTCCCGTATCAGGAGAGCGCGGACGCGATTTTAAACAGCGCGCTCGTCTATGAGCTGTGCGTGCTGAAAAAGCATATCTATCCGCTGCTGCGGGAGATGACGCCGGACAGTCCCTGTTATGACGAAGTGCTTCGGATTATCAAATTCCTGCACTATATCCGCGATGCCGCGGTGGAGGATGAGATCCCGCCCACGAGCTTGTTGCGGGAGTTTGTCGGCGGAAATGCGTTCTACCGGAAGGAACCTGAAGAATGAAACAGACAAAAACAAAAAAACAAACCAAATCGACTGCGAAAAAGCCAAAGACCGGAGCGATCCGGTTCTTTGCTGCGCTGGCGGCTGTGCTGCTGCTGTTCGGCGTCAGCTTTTTCGGCGTGTCCGCGATGCTGAACGATACCGAGTTTATCGAGGATGAGTATACACGTCTCGGTACGGATCAGGAGATGGGGATGACGATTCCCGATCTTTCGTACGCGACCAAGGCGCTGTTCGACTATATGCGCGGGAACCGGGCGGATATCCGTGTTTCCGTGCGGATGAACGGCGAGGACGTGGACGATCTCTTCTATCATCCGAAGGAGGTCATCCATATGGAGGAGGTGCGTGCGCTCTGGAGCACGCTGACGGTGATGGCCGTTCTGTCCATCGCGATTGCTCTCGGATTGCTTGTCGGAATCATCTTCTTCGGGAAAAAGAATACGCGGCTTCGCGCAATCGGAACCGGATTGCTCATCGGGACACTTGTATTTACTGGGGTGATCCTCGCTGCAGGGCTCTGGGCGATCGGAGATTTCAACAGCTTCTGGACGGTCTTCCACTTTATCATCTTCCCGTCTTCGCTGATCGATTTTCTGTCCGGGGGCATGACGCTCGAAGCGTACAACAGCTTGAACTGGGTTTTCGGCATGGACTATGCAATGATCCGGATGCTGGACGAGCTGTTCTTGCCGCTTGTGCTGCGCGCGGGAATCATTTTTGCCGTCGAGATCGTCGCGCTGCTCGGCGTAGGGCTGATTTGCTATTTTCGCGGAAAACGTCTGGATCAGGCGGGCAGCGATCTTGTGGAAGTACGCGTGGTAGAGGAAGAGGAACGGTTCGTGCCGGTGGAGGATGCGCCGGATCTGGTTTTGCAGCACCGGCTGCAGAACGCTTCTCTGGAACAGAAGAAAAAGCTGATGGAAGAGCTTCGAAAGACGCCCGAAGAACTGGAACAGGAAGCTTTGGAGAAAACCACCGAACCGGAACCAATAAATGAACCGGCCGAAGAATCGGAAGAAGGTTTTCCTGCGGCCCCAAAACCCGAAGCAGCGGAAACACAGAAATCGGCACGAAAACAGTCGGTTCCCTTTGCGGATTTTGAACCAATCGATCTGACTTTGAAGACGGAACCGGAGGAAGAAGACGAGGCGCCTGAACATGACCTATTTTGAAGAAGCGCAGCAAAGAGCGACCGGGTTGATGCAAAGCGGCCATGCGACGCTGCTATCGATTGAGACCTCCTGCGATGAGACAGCAGCCGCCGTCGTACGAGACGGGAGGGACGTGCTGTCCAATGTGGTTTACACACAGATTCCGCTGCATCGCAGGTTCGGAGGCGTCGTACCTGAACTTGCGAGCCGAAACCATGTGGACCAGATCGGGATTGTAGTGGAACAGGCGCTTGCGGATGCGGGGATGACGCTGGACACGATCGATGGCGTTGCCGTAACCTGCGGACCGGGGTTGGTCGGCGCACTGTTGGTCGGCGTAAGCTTTGCAAAAGCGCTTGCGCTGTCGCATCGGCTTCCTTTGATCGGCACGAATCATATCCTCGGCCATATCGCCGCCAATTATCTGACGTTTTCGGATCTGAAACCGCCGTTTACCTGCTTGATTGCATCGGGCGGACACAGCCATATCGTACGCGTTGCAAAGTACGATCGATGCGAACTGATCGGCTGTACGCGGGACGACGCGGCGGGCGAAGCGTTTGATAAGGTTGCGCGCGTGCTCGGACTTCCGTATCCGGGCGGTCCGGAACTTGAAAAGCTTGCAAAGGATGGGGATCCGAAAGCGATCCGGTTCCATTCCGCATTCAATGAGGGCGATGGATTCGACATGAGTTTTTCGGGGCTCAAGACGGCGGTTATCAATACGCTGCACACGGCGGAGCAGAAGGGAGAGCCCGTCAATCGCGCCGACGTTGCGGCAAGCTTTCAGTATGCGGTCAATTCGATTCTTTCGGACAAAGCCGTTCGCGCAGCGGACGGAACGCTTGCCCTGGCGGGCGGCGTTTCCGCCAACCGCAATCTGCGCGGGATGCTGCAAAGGAAGTGCGAACAGAAGGGCATTCGATTCTGTTGCCCGGATTTCAGATACTGTACCGACAATGCTGCCATGATCGGCTCGGCGGGCTACTATCTATTGATGAACGGACATCTGTCCGATCTCGACCTCAACGCAACGCCATATCTTCCGATTTGCTGAATCAATAACATATAAAATAGGCGGCGAGAAGCATCTCGCCGCCTTTTGCGTTTCAGGACCGGGTTTCGGCTCAATCGGAGTCCGAGGGGGTTTCACCCAGGTAATACTCTCCGTGATATAGATCAAACATTCCGTCTGCATGAACGACCTGCAGAACGGCATAGCCATCCTCCGGAGGCATAACCATCAGATAATCGCCCGTTTCAATGGTGACGTCATAGAAATCATAATTCCATTTCTCGGCATCGTAAAGACCTACGTCATACTTGCCGGGAGCACCGCTGATCTCATCAAACCAGATCGGGTAGAACGCGATTTGATCCTCCGTTTTTGCCTCAATCGTTTCTCCATCTTTCAAAAGACAATCGCCCCAATCGTCCGGATCATCGGAGATATAGAACTCCGTGATGGCAACATTCATGTAATTCAGAAGAATTGCATTGCCGATCAATTGCTCGGCCTCGGAAGCGTCCGGGGCGGGGGAGGCAGGGCTCTCAGAAAGCGCCGGGGCTTCTGCAGACTCTGCAACGGCCGGAGCAATTTGCTCCGGGGCGGGATAGGATTCGTTGACAAGCGTGATGACGACGTCTTCATCGTATTGCAGATGAATCTGACCGTTCTCCAACGTTCCCGTACAGTCCAAGCCGCCGCCCTGCAGCGTAAACTGATTGCCGCTTAGCGACCATTTTCCGGAACTGGATTCACCGTCCGCTTTCAGAACGCATTTTCCGTTTGGTTTCAGCTCGACCGAAAAACCTTCTTCAAATAGCTCTGCTGCGTCGATTGTTACGCCGAGGTATTCCATGGTTGTTGCTTTATAGACGCCGAGATTCGGATCATCGGAAGTCTCGTTCCTTGTACTGCAGCCGAAGGCAAAAAGCATCAGAATGCAGAGCAGCGCGGATAACAATCGTTTCATGTGTGGGTTCTCCTTTTTGATTTATGAATAGGAATGCTCTGCAGGTTGCCCTGCAGAGCATTCGTTCGGAGCGATTATTTTGCCGGCTCGATCAGGCCGAAGTTCCCATCCTTGCGCTTATAAAGCACATTGACGTCACCCGTTTCCGCATTCTCGAAAACGAAGAATGCGTGGCCGAGCAGTTCGATCTGCAGCATGGCTTCCTCTTCACTCATCGGCTTGAACGGGAACGACTTGTAGCGCACAATGTGCGGACCGCGCTCCTCGTCTTCCTCTTCAACCGGAAGTCCGATGAACGCATCCTGACGAAGTCCCTTTTCGAGCCGTGTGCGATGGTGGACGATCTGCTTTTCCAATTTGTCCAGCACATTGTCCAGAGAAGCATACATATCGGTCGAAACTTCTTCTGCGCGGATCAGCCGGTTGCCATGCGGAATGGTAACTTCCACGATGTGACGGCTCTTTTCCACGGAGAGGGTGACCTGCGCTTCGGTGTCCTGCGGGAAGTACCGATCCAGTTTGGACAACTTTTTCTCGGCGACCTCACGCATGTAGGAGGAGATCTCCAAATTCTTTCCGCTAATCGAAATACGCATATTGCTTCACTCCTTCTGACACAGTCTGTTTCATGTGTCATCTGTATCATAACACAAAAGCAAAGAATTGACATCCCCTTTTTTCAAAAAAATGTAAAATTCAAAATGTGTTTTCAAAATGATCGCAATCCACTTTCGGCTGCACAGAGCTCGTCGTGTAAAATCGACCGGTTCCTTCTTGAAAAATCCGTGTTGCGGGATTGACGAACGAAACCGGATGGGGTATCATGAAATCATCAAAGCAGCGGGAGGATGATCGGAATATGGAACAGGAACGATTGATTGCACGGTTTGAGGAAATTTTCGGAAGGTCACCGCTTTATCTTGCGACTGCGCCGGGGCGTACGGAACTCGGCGGAAACCATACCGACCATCAGCACGGCCGCGTGCTTGCGGCTGCGGTGGATCTGGTGACGACGGCTGTGGTTTCGCCGAATGATCGGCGGGAGATTTGCGTGCAGTCGGAGGGGTACCCGCTCGTGAAAATCTCATTGGAGGATCTGCTGCCCAAGAAGGATGAACAGGGAACAACCGCTGCGCTGATTCGCGGAGTTGCGGCGCGATTTGTTCAGATGGGATACAAGATCAACGGGTTTGACGCCTATGCCTGCTCCACGGTTCTGCCCGGAAGCGGGCTTTCAAGCTCGGCGGCGTTTGAAGTGATGATCGGAACGGCACTAAACCATCTGTATGCAGGCGGCGCAGTCTCCGCTGTGGAGATTGCCAAGATTGCGCAGTATGCCGAGAACATGTACTTCGGGAAGCCCTGCGGGCTGATGGATCAGATGGCGTCCTCGGTCGGCAGCATCATCGGAATCGATTTTGCCGATCCGGACCATCCGGTTATTGAACGAATCCGATTCGATTTTGCGGAGAGCGGTTATGCGCTCTGCATCATCGATTCCGGCGCGGACCATGCGAATCTGACCGATGAGTACGCGGCAATCCCGCGCGATATGAAGGCGGTGGCAACGCTGCTCGGAAAGGAATACCTGCGGGAAGTAAGCGAGTCGGATTTTCTTTCGATGCTGAATGTTGTGCGGGACGTTTGCGGCGATCGTGCCGCACTGCGCGCGATGCACTTTTTTGCGGAAAACGATCGCGTCACGCGGGAGATTGCCGCGCTGCAGGCAGGCGATCTTGACGCGTACTTTGCGGAAGTCATGGCTTCGGGACGCTCGTCCTGGAATCTGCTGCAGAATGTCGTTCCGAACGGAGAGACGAGGCACCAGAACATGGCGGTCGCGCTTGCGGTGACCGATCAGCTGCTTGCCGGCAAGGGCGCATATCGCGTTCACGGCGGCGGATTTGCCGGAACCATCCAGGCATTCGTTCCGAATGAGCAATTGGACTCGTTCCGCAAAGAACTGGAACACATTCTCGGCGCGGGGTGCTGCCATGTACTGAATATCCGGCAGGAAGGCGGAACGATGGTCAGCCTGTGAGAGGATTCTTGAAAGAACGGCCTGCTGCGAAGGCGGCAGTCCGCTTTTATTCAATTGTAACAATCCCGTGAAGAGTTTCCGAAACGGTTGCTTCTTTTGTAAAGTTTTGGTATAATACCAACAGAAACAGAAAGGAGCATGCAATGAATCTTCTGTTTTTTCTTACGCCGAAGTGCGATGTTTGCGTCCTCGAGAAAGACTTCACGCTTCGTCAGGCAATCGAGAAACTGAACGCATCCGGCCGGTCGGCCGTCCCGGTGATCGACGAACAGGGGTACTACATCGGCAGCGTTTCGGAGGGAGACCTGCTTCGCGGGATTTTGAAAACCGAGAATTCCAAAGAGTGGGAAACCATTCCGATGCTCTCCGTCATGCGAACGGACTTCAACCCGCCGGTCACGGTCATGACCGGGTTGGAAGACCTTCTGAGAACGGCTACGAACCAGAATTTTGTACCTGTTGTCGATGATCGCGGAATGTTTATCGGGATTGTGACGAGGAAGGCAATCATGAGGTACTATATCGACAACTATTGGGAGCGCATCAAGGATGCGTAACAAATTCTCTTTTGAGAGAACGACCAAAACACAGCCGCAATTTCGGGCTGTGTTTTCCATTGCAACGACGATTCTTCTGAAAAAAGGACTCCCATCATGCTGCAAACAATCGAATGGATCTTTTTTGACTTAGGCTCCACACTGATCGATGAAACGAAAGCGGACGCCCGCCGAATTCGCGAGATGATCGCCGGAACGAACATTTCCAAAGAGGCGTATTGCAAAAAACGCTTTGAGATGATTCGGCGGGGCCTCCCGGGGGACGAAGCGGCCATTGCGTATTTCCAATTGAAAAAGGCACCGTGGCACAGCGAAGAAGAGGTGCCTTATCCCGACGCAGCGCCGACATTGAACGAACTGAAACGGCGCGGGTATCGGCTCGGCGTGATCGCCAACCAGAATCCGGGAACGGAGCAGCGCCTTGCAGGATGGAACTTGATTACCTGCTTTTCGCAGATCGTCGCTTCTGCGGAAACGGGTGTTGCCAAACCGGACCCTGCGATCTTCCGCTATGCACTGCAACAGGCGCACTGCTCGGCGCAGAACGCGGCGATGATCGGTGACCGACTGGACAACGACATTGCGCCGGCCAACCGATTGGGAATGCACACCGTTCGCATTCTGCGTGGGCTCGGTGCATATCATGAGCCTCGCACGTTGGATGAGGTTCCCGCGTATACGATTGCCGCGCTTTCGGAGCTATGTGATTTGTTCTGAAGCATCATTCGTCCGGTTCGATCCGCAGTTTTTGGGCAAGCAAACGCATCCTGGCCGCGTCCACCTTCTGCTCGGATCGGTCATAGGAAATCAGACCGTTCTGCTCCTCCTCGATATCGGACAGCTGTGTGTAAACTGCGGCGCAAAGACCTTTTTTCACGGCAGGGATAATATTGGATTCATAGAGCGAGATGATCGCGCTGCGATAAGCTTCCTTCGTTTCAAAAAATTTGTATCCGTACTGCTTACCGTTCCCGCTGTGTGAGTAGCCCCCGAACTCGGAGAGCACGAGCGGACGCTTTCCGCCGAACTGCGTGAGTGGCTTGAAGTAGAGATGATAGCTGTCCACATCGGATTCCGATTGCCAGAACCAACCGGACGTGGAATCGATGATGCGCGTTTCGTCGAGCGATTGCAGCAGCGCATACATGCCGTCCGAATTGAATTGCCCCCAACCTTCGTTGAAAATCGTCCAATACGCGATACAGGGACAGTTGTAAAGATGATGCACCGTCCCGGCCAACGTGTTCTTGAAGATCGTCTTTGTCCGATCCGTTAGGCGGCGTCTGAGGTCGTTTGCCTTTACAAAACCGATCGTGGGCAGTACGGTATCGCGAAGATACCGATACGGACCGTTGTTTACAAAATCCTGAAACACGATCATTCCGAGCCGATCGCACGCTTCATAAAAGGGCAGCGGTTCGATGCGGATATGCTTCCGCAGCATATTGAATCCGAGCGACTTTGCATAGCGAACATCCCGCTCGTAACCGTCATCGTCCGGCGGCAGGCATAGACCGTCCTGCCAATACCCCTGATCCAGCAACCCATGGAAAAAATACGGTTTGCCGTTCAGCAGGATGCGGGGAATCCCGTCAACCGTGCCGATCGACAGCGTGCGCAGCGCAAAATAACCGGCAACAACGTCCTCACCGTGCCGGATGGTTATGCGGTAGAGATGCGGGTTCTCCGGCGTCCACAGGATGGGATTGGGAATCGGAACCGTCACAACGGATTCCGAAAAGGTCCAATGCAGCGGACCGTCCGGCGTTTCAACGGTCAGCTCGGTCTCTGCTCGGACGGAAGGCTCATTTGGGAACAGTTCCAATCGGATCCGATCGAGCGCAGGCGTAATTCGCAGGGAACGCAAATACGATCTCGGAACACTTTCGATCCAGACCGTCTGCCAGATGCCGGAAAAGGGCGTGTACCACATCCCGCCGTTTTTCACGCGCTGCTTACCCCAGGGATAGGCATGATCCAACGGATCCTTCGCCTGCACGATCAGCACGTTTTCCATTAGCAACTGATCCGTAATGTCAAACGTGAACGGAAGATAGCCACCCTCGTGCGTTCCGATGGAACGTCCGTTCAAAAACACTTCGCATTTTTGATCGACCGCTCCGAAGTGCAGAAGAATCCGCCCCTTGGAGAAGTTCTCCGGAAGAGAGAAGGTGCGCCGGTAGAACATCGTCTCGTCCTGCCCGATCCGCCGTCCGATTCCGGAAAGCGGCGCTTCAGGCGGATAGGGGACGCAGATGGACTCCGGAAACTTGGCGGGAATTGTATCGGAGGCAGAAACGGCAAACTCCCATGTGCCGTTCAGGCAGAAATAACTGTCCCTGCGAAATTGCGGGCGCGGATATGCGCTGATCATAGGAACTCCTTAAAAGATGAAATGATGCCGGGTTTCGGAAATGAAGCGCTCGCCGGCTTTCAGCAGCGCGGACGGAAATTGCGGGTTGTTCGGGGCGTCGGGCACCTGCTGCGTTTCGAGACATACAGCGTCGCGCTCGGCATAAGCAGCGCCGCCCTTGCCTCCTTGCGGATGCAGGAAATTTGCGGAATAGAGCTGAACGGCAGGCATATCGGTCGTGATCTCCATCGCAATCCCTGTTTTGTCGCCTTTCAGAACGATCGGTTCCTGCCCGTCCAACAGATAACAATGGTCGTAACCGGTTCCGTTTTTTAATTGCGCGTCGGGCTCATCGAACCGCTCGGCAAGCGTATGCTCCGTCGTAAAATCGAACGGCGAATTCTCCACAGGAAGCAACTCGCCGGTGACCAATCCGTTCGGATCGCACGGGCAATAGAACGATCCCGGGAGGCGCAGCGTATGCCCGAGCGCGGTTCCGCTGCCCTGACCGTTCAGATTCCAGTAGGTATGGTTGGTCAGGTTGAGAATCGTATCCGCATCCGACTCGGCTTCGTAGCGGATCGACAGGGAATTGTCATCGTCCAGCGCATAGGTTACGGAAACGGTCAGATTTCCGGGATACCCTTCATCGCCGTCTGCGGAGAACAGCGTCATCGTGACGGACTGTTCGGTCGTACCCGTTACGGCCCAGTTTCGGAAGGAAAACCCGTCGGGACCGCCGTGCAGATGGTTCGGCCCATCATTGCAGGCGAGCGTATATGCTTTTTGCCCGAGCCGGAATTTTCCGCCCCGGATTCGGTTTGCAAACCGGCCGCAGATTGCGCCGAGGTATGTTCGCCTGGCTGCATATTCCTCCGGCGTATCGTATCCGAGAACGACGTCGATTTCTCCGTGGGCCGCAGGAACGGTCAGGGAATAAAGGGTACAGCCAAGCGTCAGAACCGAAGCGCGAACGCCGCTGCGATTGACCATCGTATACCGTGTGACGGGCGAGCCGTCCTTAAAAGTACCAAATACTTCAGATTCGATCATAGCAAACACCTCCGCTTCCTGTATTATAACAAACAGGAGGCTTTCTGCAAAGAGGAAATCGACAAAAGCAGACAAGAAAAAGGCTCCCGAGATGGGAGCCTTCACGTTCAGAATTTATCCGATGCGGGGATCAGTCGTTCAGACCGGCAAGTTTCTTTGCCAACTGTGCTTTTTTGTGATTCGCAGCGTTCTTGTGGATAACGCCCTTGGAAGCACTCTGATCAACCGTCTTAACAGCCTTCAGATATGCCTGCTCAACCGCTTCCTTGTCGCCCGCGGCAACGGATTCGTCAAACCGACGGATGGAAGTCTTCAGAGCGGATTTATCCATACGATTGCGAAGATTCTCGTCCTTCGTAATTCTGGCACGCTTGATTGCGGACTTGATGTTTGCCAAAGCATTTCACCCCCTGTCAGATTCATTCGCATAAAAACTTTACGAACGGATGAAAGTATACCATATTGTCAACCGTATTGCAAGCATTATTTTCTGAAAAAATCGAATATTTTTGAAAAAACCGAATAAAGAGGGAGAGAACGCACTTGCAGTCGGCCCTAAGGAGACAGGGCAGCATAGTTCACAACTTCGTTTCAATTCCCCGATTGACTTCCCTTATCTTTGGGACTATAATGTGAACAATGATTAGCACTCGAAAGAACGGAGTGCTAAAGCAAAAACAGGAGGTTTTTAAGATGAAACTCAATCCATTGTTCGATCGCGTCGTGATCCGGAATATCGAGGCGGAAGAAGTTTCCAAGGGCGGCATCCTGCTCGCGGGGAACGCCAAGGAGAAACCGCAGACGGCGGAAGTCGTTGCAGTCGGCCCGGGCGGCGTTGTGGACGGGAAAGAAGTCAAGATGGTCGTGAAGGTTGGCGATAAGGTTGTTTATACGAAGTATGCCGGCACGGAAGTCAAGCTCGACGGCCAGGAGTATATCATTGTCAAACAGGGCGATATTCTCGCCATCGTAGAATAAGAATTCGGAGGAAACGGATCTATGGCAAAGCAATTGAAATACGGTGAAGACGCAAGAAAGGCATTGGAGAGCGGTCTGAATCAGCTCGCCGATACCGTGAAGATTACGCTCGGACCGAAGGGACGCAACGTTGTTCTGGAGAAGAAGTTCGGTGCCCCGTTGATTACGAACGACGGCGTTACGATCGCAAAGGAAATCGAGCTTGAAGACGCGTTTGAGAACATGGGCGCGCAGCTTGTGAAGGAAGTTGCAACCAAAACGAACGACGTCGCGGGTGACGGTACAACAACGGCGACGCTTCTTGCGCAGGCGATGGTACACGAAGGACTCCGCAACGTAGCGGCAGGCGCAAATCCGATGGTCGTTCGCAGAGGCATTGAGGCAGCGGTGAATGAGGCGGTGGAAGGACTGCGCGAGCTTTCCGTTCCGGTCGCGTCTACACAGGCTATTGAGCAGGTTGCCTCCATCTCCGCAGGCAACGAAGAAGTTGGCAAGATGATCGCCGACGCGATGGAGAAGGTCGGCAAGGACGGCGTCATCACGATTGAAGAAAGCAAGACGATGAAGACGGAGCTGAATATCGTTGAGGGTATGCAGTTCGATCGCGGGTATTGCTCTGCATATATGGCGACCGACACGGATAAGATGGAAGCGGTTCTGGAAGATCCGTATATCCTGATTACCGAGAAGAAGATCAGCAACATTCAGGAGATTCTTCCGCTGCTTGAGCAGATCGCACAGCGCGGCAAAAAGCTCCTCATCATTGCGGAGGATGTCGAGGGCGAAGCACTGGCAACGCTCGTGATCAACAAACTGCGCGGCGTCTTCACATGTGTTGCGGTCAAGGCACCGGGCTTTGGCGATCGCCGCAAGGCCATGCTGCAGGATATTGCGATTCTGACCGGCGGTCAGGTCATTTCCGATGAGCTCGGAATGGATCTCAAGGAGACGACGATCAATCAGCTCGGTACTGCCAAGCAGGTCAAGGTGGATAAGGAAAACACCGTGATTGCCGGCGGCGCAGGCGATCCGGCTGAAATCGCGGCGCGCATCAAGTCGATTCGTGCGCAGATGGAGGAGACGACCTCCGATTATGATCGTGAGAAGCTGCAAGAGCGCCTTGCCAAGCTCGCAGGCGGCGTTGCGGTTATCTCCGTCGGTGCTGCGACCGAAGTTGAAATGAAAGAGCTGAAGATGCGGATGGAAGACGCACTGGCAGCGACCCGTGCCGCTGTGGAAGAGGGCATCGTCCCGGGCGGCGGCGTTGCGCTGCTGTCGGTCAGCGACCGCGTAAAGAAGTATGCGGAAAGCTGCACCGGCGATAAGAAGACGGGCGTTGAGATCGTGCTCCGTGCGCTCGAAGAGCCGGTTCGTCAGATCGCGAAAAACGCAGGCGTCGAAGGCTCCGTTGTGGTGGAGAACATCAAGCGTGAGAAGAAAGTCGGCTACGGGTACGATGCGGCGACCGATACGTACGGCGACATGGCCGAAAAAGGCATTGTGGATCCGACGAAGGTTACGCGCTCCGCGCTGCAGAATGCTGCTTCCGTTGCGGCGATGGTGCTGACGACGGAGAGCATCGTTGCGGATATTCCGAAGCCCGAACCTGCTGCACCCGCAATGGGCGACGGCGGAATGGGCGGCATGTATTGAGAAAAGGTGCGAAGGAAGCGGCAAAAAAGCCGCTTCCTTTTCCAAAACAACGGGTTGTGAAAAACTGGGCAGCGAATTGAAACAATCCTGTGAAAAGCATTGACGAATCGTCAAAAAATGCGTAAGATACCTATTAGTGTAATCGGAAAGGAGCGCCTATGGCAAAGAATCCCTATACCGTGCTCGGCGTTCCCGAGACCGCTACGGACGATGAAATTCGCATTGCGTATCGCAAGCTTGCGAAGAAATATCATCCCGATCTGAACCCAAACGACCCGACCGCAACGCAGCGGATGAATGAAGTCAACGTTGCGTATGATCAGATCAAAACGGCGGAGAAGCGGGAGGCTTACCGGGCATCGCAGACGCAGAACGCGTATTCGCAATCCAATGCCGGCGATCCGTTTTCCAATTACTATCGGTATTACAGCGGGAATCGCTCCTATACACAATCCGGCAACGGCTATTACGGCGGGTCCTATACCGGCCGGGAACGGGAGGAAGAGGAGCAACCGTTCGGTTGGGATACCGAATTCAACAGTCGGGAGCAGAATCGGCAGACATTTCGTGCACAGAGCGGACTGTTCAACGTCTTGCGTTGGATGTTCATCGGATTCATACTGCTTTCATTCGGCCGTTGTATCTGCGCTCCGCTGCTCAATCTTTTCTACTGATTTACGGGAGGTACGAATATGAAATTTCGGGAACGTCTGCTTCGGTTCATGCAAGGCAGAAACGGCGTAGATGAATTCAGCCGTTTTTGCAACGGCGCAGGTCTCGTCCTTGTTTTGATTGCGCTGGTGTTTACGATCATCAGCTCCGGGTCGATCGGTCGAAATGAGACGGTTGCCCTGGTGTTTCGGATTCTGTATTGGGTGACCTATGCATGCGGGCTCGGACTGTTCATTTACAGCCTGTTCCGTGCCTTTTCACGAAACGTTTATAAGCGGCAGAAGGAGAATACGCAGTTTGTTTACCGAAAGAATCAGCTGCGCCGCAAGTGGGAATCCTGGAAGGAGCGTTGGAACAATCGGAAGACGCATCGCTATATCCGCTGCCCCAAATGCCGTCAGCAGCTGCGCGTCCCGAAAAACAAGGGGAAGATTCGCGTGACCTGCTCCAAGTGCGGGGAAAAGTTCATTATCAAGACCTGAGAATCGATGCGGGCCGCGGCCCGCTTTTTTCGATCGAAGCGGGAATTCGCAGAAGTTTTACAAATTGCCGCAAAATGCGCCTTTACGCAAAAATGAGCATGTGATAAAATAACAATATATGAGGACATTTCCAAAACAATTGCAACATTGGATTGCGGGGATTCTTGCGGGGCTGACGATCGTTTCCGCGGGGTGCACGCAGCAGACAGCCGTAGCCGTCACCGCGCAGCAGCCGGATGAGGTTGCGGTAACGATGCCTGCCGAATCCGCAGCGCCCACGCCGCAGGTCATTGAATCGCAGATTACTTTGACCACCGAGGAGCCGACCTTCACGCCGATTCCTTCGCCGACGCCGACGGCAACACCGCTGCCGACGCCGACGCCGTTGCCCACGGAGATTCCTTTTTCCTATTATGCTCCGACTGTGAATATGAGCTTTGAAGAGCTGGTCGGCAGTTTTGACGATATCAACACGGCGGATCCGAAGGACGAAAGTATGTATATCCTTCCGAAATACTATCCCCCGCCCGATACGTACAAGATCGTTGTGGATCTGCTCTGGCAGATCGTGGCGGTGTATTCGAAGGATGAGAACGGAGAATATACGGTTCCCGTACGGTACATGCTCTGCTCAACGGGCAGCACGCGCGTCGGGTCCGAGACGCGGCAGGGCGATTGGCATATGGAACCGGTCAAGATCCGGTTCGGGCAATTCAAGGTCAGCCGGGAATATGCGCAGTATTGGTCTCTGATCCGCAGCCGTACGTATTTCCATTCGGTACTGTATACCAAGTCCGACCTCAGTACCTATCAGGAGAATGTGTATAACAGCCTCGGATCGAAGGCATCGCACGCCTGCGTCCGTCTGACGGTGCCGGATGCGCGCTGGATCTTCTACAACATCTGTTATGATACGCTTTGCGAGGTGCGCGAGGGCCGTAAGGACGACGAGGAAATGCAGTACGTGCGCGCCAACTTGAAGCTCGCTCCGGTTCCCGAAAACCGCGTCGAGATCATTCCCGGCAAGACGCCGTATACCGATAACTGGCGCATTGAGGATATCGAAGTCGATACGAACTATCCCTACGTTGCGGCAACGCAGGTTCCGGTAAAATAAGCGACTGTCTTTTTGCTCCCCCTATGGGGGAGCTTTTTTGATGCATGAAATCGGGCAGATTCGCATACAGTTTGGTATCGGGGCGGGAGAAAACGCCCGCGAAGGGAGGCTGCCGTATGAAATTGGAGGAAATGAAAATACACGGGAACACCGTCGGAACGGTAACGGCATTTCATGTCGAGTCCGCCGCGCCCAAGAAGGAGCGTGCGGGACTTCCGAAGGGAACCATCTGGAAAGCGGGCGTCTGCGTGGCTGCGTTACTTGCCGCACTAGCGATTCGGGTCGGAACCGGGACGGTACAGACGGAAGCCGTGACGGTCAGTAAATCGATGGATGAGGCAGTACCTTCCGATGCGCCAGGTTCGCTGCGATTTGTTGATAATGTCGGACAAAAATGGGCGGCTCCGGTTGCCACAAACGACGTCGAACTGCTGCGCGATCGGCAGATGGTGCGCTTTACCGCAGCGGAGGAGAACGTCCATGCCGGATTCGGCGGAACCGTTGTACTGACGGAAACCGAGGAGCGCTACGGCAATTATCTTCGGCTCCAAGGGGAGGACGGAATGGAGATCGTCCTCTACGGATTCGAATCCTTTGCAGTCCGGGCAGGGGAACAGGTTGAAGCGGACGCGGTGCTGGGGACGGTGCCTGTCGGCCGCAGCATCTACCTGTCCATTGAACAAAACGGAAAGCCGCTCGATCCGTCCGAGTATTTTGATCTGACCATCCGGAACCCGCATGCGTCTGTGTAGCATCGGGGATACCGATCTGACCCTGACGCCGGAATCGGTCGCGGCAGCAGTTCTTGTGCTGCTGCTCACGCCGCTTCCGACCGCATTGCTTGCAGGGTTAACCCTTTTGGTTCATGAATCGGCCCATCTGCTGGTTGCAAAACGGTTCGGCTCTCTGGTGCAGGAATTGCGGCTGCTTCCGTTCGGCGCATCGATTCGAATGGAACCGCTTTGCGATGTGCGTACCGAATCCGTGATCGCGTTTGCCGGACCGCTCGCCAATTTTGTTTCGGCAGCGGCGATCACTCTGTGGCTGTGGGTTCGCCCCGAAAGCGGTTTCGTCTCGGAGCCGTTTCTGAAGATGCATCTCGGGATGGGAATCTGGAACTTGCTGCCCATCTTTCCGCTTGACGGCGGGCGGATTCTAAACAGTATTCTCGTCCGTCGAATCCCGGAGCGGCGCGTTCGAGCGACAATGATGTGTATCACCGTTTTGGGCTGCGCTCTGTTGATTGGCGGGGGCCTGTGGCTCATTTGCCTGCATCGGTTCGAACCGACCGTTCTGCTCTTTCCGGCCGGCGTGATGCTCCTGAGCCTGAAGAGCCTTTTTGAGGCGCGCAGGTCCGGCGTGCCGCGCATTCTGCAACACAGGACGGCGTTGTATCGCGGAGGGGCGATGGAAGTATTTTTGGTTGTGCTCAGCGGAACGGAAACGGTACAGACGGCCATGGAGCAAATTCGATCCGGACGCTATACAATGGTCCATGTGCTCGGAGATCGGGGCGAGCGGATCGGCTTGATCGGAGAGGAAGAACTGCTCGCCGGCATGGCCAAATACGGCGGAGAGGTCCCACTCGTCCGGATTCTGCAAAAATAGGGGTGGAAAGATTGCGCGTTCCGTGCTATACTATCCGTATCAACAAAAAAGGAGAAGGATATGGAAGAGGAATACAGCCTGGAAAACGCAAAGGCATTTATCTTAAACAAATTTACGGAACAAGGGGATTTTTTGATTCTGCCGAGCGACGTGCTCGATGCGATGCTGACGCGGGTCATGGCGCTCGATGAGGAATTCATGGAAAAGAGCGGTGTGAACGACGGCGCGGAATACGATGACGACGCAGCGTTTGATGCACTGTTCGAAACGATGACCAAGGAGTTCCCGGATCAGAAAATGTACTGTATGCGGTTTGTGGACGACTATCTCGAGTACAGCGAACAGTATCTCGACAGCATCGGCGCGATCGAATGGGAGTAAGTGCTTTCGAAAAGCGCTACGGATCGAGCTTTGCTCACGAAGGAAAACGGAAGAACTGCCGTCGGACGGGGATGCCCCTCTGACGGTTCTTTTTTTTTGCTTGACATATTCCACAAGTGGAATTATACTATATTCGATTTGTGGAATAGAGGGGGGTAGGAACTTGCTGAAACACGGCATCTTAGGCTTGCTGAACTACGGAAGCATGACAGGGTATGAGATCAATAAAGCATTTAAGGATTCCTTGAGCTATTTCTGGAATGCGCAGACCAGCCAGATCTACCGGGAACTGCAAACCATCAAAAGCAACGGTTGGGCCACGGATGAGGTTGTAGAGCAGATCGGAAAACCCGATAAAAAGATTTTTACCATCACTGAGAGCGGCAGAGCGGAGCTGAACCGATGGCTTGTTGAGGACAACACGGAATTTGTGACCAGAATTCCGATTCTGATGAAAACGTTCTTCCGCGGGGAGCGAAGCCTTGAGGAGAACATTGCGTATTTTTCTCAGCTCGAGGATATGGGAATCGATTTTTTGACGCAGTTTCAGAATGAACCGCCGAAGGTGGAGGACTATTCCAAACGACTGAAGGACCCGATGAATGCGGTGTTTTGGGAAATGACCGTGGAATTCGGCAAGATGTATATTCAGATGTACTTTTCGTGGGTCAATCAATGCAAAATGAGATTGGAGGGGATCAAAAATGGAAGTGCGCAAGAAACACCTGAACGGCAACCAAATTAAGCTGATCGCAATCATTGCGATGACAATCGACCACCTGACGTGGGTTTTCTTCCCGGGAACGCAGGCGGTTTGGTATGTATTTGCGCTTCACATCATCGGACGGCTGACGGCCCCGATCATGTGGTTCTTTATTGCGGAAGGTTGTCACTATACGCATAACATCCGAAAGTATGCTGCACGCTTGTTTGTATTTGCAATTCTCTCGCACTTTGCGTACAACTTTGCGTTCGGGATTCCGTTTCTGCCGTTTTCCAACGGGAGCTTTTTCAACCAGACCGGCGTCATGTGGTCGCTTGCGTGGGCGGTCGTATTGATTGCGATCTTTCGGAATGAGAAAATACCCCAATGGGCAAAGTATCTGTCGATCCCGATCCTTTGCCTGATCACGTTTCCTTCGGATTGGTCCTGCATTGCCATGATGTGCCCGTTCTTCCTGTATCAGCATCGCGGCAATTTCAAGAAGCAAGCGATCGATTTCGTCGTATGGACGTTGATGTATGCTATCGTCTATTTCTTCTTCCTGGATAAACTGTATGGCGTCCTGCAGCTCTTCACGTTCCTGACCATTCCGATTCTTGCCCAGTACAACGGTGAGCGCGGCAGGCGCGTTCCGGGGACCAAATGGCTGTTTTATATCTATTATCCTGCGCACCTCGTGATCATCGGGATTCTGCGCATCGTTCTGCACGGAAACATTTCGATCATTTTCTGAATCGAAGCAACCGAAAACAAAGGAGAGCGAACGGAAAACCGTTTCGCTCTTTTTGTACCTTGCAGAGAAAATGGAATTTTCTTATAAGAAGTGATTGAAAAAAACGGACAAGTCGAGTATAATGTCTGTATGGAACATGCAAAATGCAGGAAAAAGGTCTTTTCCTTTGACACGGATCATATCGGCGTGCTCGATGGGGTTCGGGCTATCGCGATTCTGATCGTATTGTGGTTCCATTTTTGGCAGCAGACCTGGTTGATGCCGTATTACCCGACGCCTTTTTTGGAAGTGTTCGGGATTAAGACGCTCGATGTAAACGCGATCCGGCGCTGCGGATACCTGTGCGTTGACTGCATGATTCTCCTTTCGGGATTCGTGCTGTTTCTTCCGCATGCTCGGTATCTGTTCGAGGGGCGTCCGATCGATTCGGTCGGAACGTTCTATCGGAAGCGGCTTGCGCGGATCGTTCCGAGCTATGTGTTTGCAGTGCTCGTGATGTTTTTCGTTGCGTTGGCGGAGGGAACGTATGCGGGAAAGCCGGCGTTTCTTTGCAAGGATCTCCTTTCGCATCTGACCTTTACGTTCATGCTGTGGCCGGATACGTACCTGTTCAGCGGAATCAACGGCGTATTTTGGACCGTCGTGATCGAGATGCTGTTCTATGCGATCTTTCCGCTGCTTGCCGCTGCGTTCCGAAAGAAACCGTTTCTGACATATCTGGGCATGACGGTTGGCGGATTGGCATTCACCTTCCTGTTTTGCCTGCAGCAAAAGGACCTGTCCTTTTACGTGAATCGGTTTTTAACGTTTTTGCCCGTTTTCGCAAACGGAATGCTCGGGGCGTTCCTGTACGTCTGGTTTGCGAACCGTGCGAACCGATCGCGGATTCCGCTGTCCCTGCTCGGTACCGCAGTTGCCGTCGGCGCGTTGATCGGAATCGGGTTCCTTTTCCGGGACTGTTCGCAGACGAAATCTCTGCAGGCATGGCAGTTGACGTATCGGTATCCGCTGTCGTTGCTGTATCTTGGCGTTACGCTTGGCATGTGCGTTTCGATGCGGCCGATTCGAATGCTGCTATCGAACCCGGTCTGGAAGAGCATTGCTGCGGTTTCCTACAATCTGTATCTTTGGCATCAGTTTCTGATCGTTCAGCTTCGAATCGCATTCGGATGCAAGTCCGGAGCGGACGTTGCAGCGCTCGGGGTGCAGACGCAGTGGATGCTGAATATGGAAGCGCTTGTGCTTGCGTTTGGCGTTGCGATTGCAACGACGTATTTGTTGGAACGGCCTATGCATCGTTGGATTGCGGGCAGAAGGCTGAACATACATGCAAGAAATAATTGACGGGAGAACAATCATGGCGAAAATCGGATTTGACATCGGCGGAACCAATATCGCCGCAGGGCTTGTTTCCGACGAAGGCGTCCTGCTGAAAAAGGGGTCGTTGCCCTTCCCGCAGGATAAGGACTTTGAAAAGGTGCTTTCCACTTGTGAGCAGCTTGTTGCGGCCCTGGAAGAGGGCGAGACGGAACCGGTGAAAAGCGTTGGCGTCGCGGTTCCGGGCAGCATTGATGCAACGGCAAGCATCGTCCTGAACGCGTTCAACCTCGGCTTTTCGAATACACCGTTGAAGGCGGCGTTGGAAGAACGGTTGCACAAAGCGGTTTTCCTGATCAACGATGCGGACGCGGCAGTGCTTGCGGAGCATCGGGTCGGTTCACTGCGTGGCTGCAGCAATGCTTTTATGATTACACTCGGGACGGGCCTCGGCGGTGGCTTTATCTTCAACGGAACGTTGTTCCGTGGCGGAAGAGGCAACGGAACAGAGCCGGGTCATGCGATTTTGGTGAACGGCGGGCGGCATTGCACCTGTGGAAACGACGGGTGTGCCGAAGCGTATTGCGCGGCAACGCGTCTCGTTCAGGACGGCAAGGCGTATGGTTGGAGCAGCGCAAAGATGGTGATCGATGCTGCGAAAGCCGGAGATCCCTTCGCGAATGCGATTGTCAACGCGTATGTGGATGATATCGGCTCCTATCTTGCGTCGGTCATCAACCTGCTCGATCCGGAGCGAATTGCCATTGGTGGGGGCGTCAGCGCTGCAGGGGAGTTCATTATGAAGCCGATCCGGGAGAACGTGCAGAAGAAGACGTTCTTTGATCAGCCGACCGATATCGTTGTTGCGACGGCCGGAAACGATGCAGGCATCTTCGGCGCGGCCTTTATCGCAGAATAACAGATACACATTTTCGGACTGTCCGGCAGGCTCTCTGAATTGCCGGACAGCCTTTTTCTTATAAAAAATAACGTTTTTCGTAAAAAAGCTGTTGGTTTATATCACAATTCCGCCATCGACCGAGAGTACCTGCCCGGTAACAAATTGCGCCTTCAGAAGGTACCGAACGGCTTCGGCAACATCCTCCGGCGTTCCGAGCCGCTGCAGCGGAGTATCCAACCGGAACGCTTCGACGTCCTCCTCCGAAAGATGCGCATTCATAGCGGTCTGAACAAACCCGGGCGCAACGCAGTTGACCCGGACGCCCGACGGAGCAAGTTCTTTTGCGAGGGCTTTGGTAAACCCGATCAGCGCAGCCTTGGATGCGGAATAGATCGTTTCGCACGAACCGCCCGTCACGCCCCACATGGAGGAGATCGTCACGACACTTCCTTGCAAAGCGCGCAGATCCCCATCGAGCATACGGGTCAGCCGCATGGGCGCGAACGCGTTGGTTGCAAATACTTCGGAGAGCATGGTATCATCCGTATCGGAAAACAGCGCTTGCCGCGGCGCAATCCCGGCGGCATGAATCACTGCGGATGGCCGCCCAAACGTGCGGTGCAGGGTCTCGATCATGCGTTCGACGGCAGCAGCGTCGTTGAGATCGCACGCAAGCGGCAGATACGGCGTGTCGGGCTGAAGCGAGCGGATGAGCAATTCAATCGCCTCCCTGTTGGATCGGTATTGAAGCGCAAGCGCGTATCCGTCTGAAGCAAGCGCCTTTGCAATTGCGCCTCCGATTCCGCCGGATGCTCCGGTAATCAAAGCAATCGGTTTCATACGTCTGCCTGCGTAACGCCGAGGATTTCGCCGATGAACATGGTGTGCAGATCACCAGCAGGATAATAACGGTTTTTCAGTGCTTTGTCCGAGATTGCGGATTCGTCGAGCACGCTGCGGTGCAGGATGCGGCACTCGATCTGATATCGGCAGCCGGAAAGCCCATCCTGCGCGCCGAACGATGCGGGAACGAGGGTTCGACCGATGGCTTTGCATTTGTCTCCATCCCGACCGGAGCGCGTTCCGCAATAGCCAAGCTCCTGCTGCATCGTTCCCTTTGCGGGAACGCTGATCGTAAAGGTTTCGCAATCCTCCAAGAGGGTATGCGTATAGCGGCTGCGACGGACATAAACCGTTGCGCAGAGCTTGCCCCAGAGTACGCCGAACTGCCCCCAACCGATCGTCATCGGGTTTCCTTTTACCATCAGAAATGCCCCTTTCGGCAGTTGTTCGACGGTTTCCTGCATCCAATCAAGATTGATCATGTTGCCTCCCAAATACGGTTCGATACAGCAAGTATATCGGACTTTTCACCAAAAAGCAATACGAAAAAGAACCGCGCTTTGCGGTTCTTTTTCAATCGATTATTCTGCTTTTTTTGCCGGGGTTTTCCGCTTGCGAGGCGTAGGCAGCGTAGGCGGTTCGGCATCACCTTCGCGGATCAGACGCGGAGGAGCGACCTTTCGGATCGTTTCCCCGGTGATCTCACAGGTGGTCACGCCGGTCAGCGACGGGATATCGTACATGATGTCGAGCATCACGTCCTCCATAATGGCGCGCAGACCTCTGGCGCCGGTTTTGCGCTCAATTGCTTTCTTGGCGACTTCGCGGAGCGCGTCCTCGGTCACAACCAGATTGACGCCGTCCATTTCGAACAGCCGCTGGTACTGACGCGTCAACGCGTTCTTCGGCTCGGTGAGAATCTTGATCAGCGCGGCCTCGTCAAGGCTTTCGAGCGTCACGATGACGGGAACCCGGCCGACGAACTCAGGGATCAGACCGAATTTCAGCAGATCCTCGGGCAGAATGTCCTTCAGAATCGTGCCGATGTCTTTCTCCTCGTACGTCTTGATCTCTGCGCCGAAGCCCATCATCTTGTTGCCGCTGCGTTTTTCGATGATCTTGTCGATCCCGGTGAATGCGCCGCCCACGATAAACAGGATGTTCGTCGTATCGATCTGCAGGCATTCCTGCTGCGGGTGCTTGCGACCGCCCTGCGGCGGAACGTTCGCAACAGTTCCCTCAAGAATTTTCAAGAGCGCCTGTTGTACGCCTTCGCCGGATACATCCCGTGTGATCGAAACGTTCTCGCCTTTTCGAGCAATCTTGTCGATTTCGTCGATGTAAACGATGCCGCGCTCGGCCTTCTTGATGTCATAGTCCGCAGCCTGAATCAGCTTGAGCAGAATATTTTCCACATCGTCGCCGACATAACCGGCTTCCGTCAACGCAGTAGCATCCGCAACGGCAAACGGAACGTCAAGCACTTTGGCAAGCGTCTGCGCAAGCAGCGTTTTTCCGCACCCCGTAGGCCCGAGCATAATGATATTGCTCTTTTGCAGTTCCACCTCGTCGTCCTTCTTCTGGAGACGGATGCGCTTGTAGTGGTTGTACACGGCGACAGACAGTGCTCGCTTGGCAGCCTTCTGTCCGATTACGTACTCATCGAGAGCGGCAACGATCTCGGCAGGCTTCGGGATCTCCTTCTGGACGGCGGGTTCGGCTTCGGCAGCTTCGGGCTGCTCATAGCGCATATCCTCCTGAACGATCTCCCGGCAAAGCTCCACACATTCATTGCAGATATAGGCGTTCGGACCGGCGATCAGCTTTCGCACCTGCCCGCGCTGTTTTCCGCAGAAGCTGCAGCGCACTTTGTCGAAATTATCTTTGTCTCTTGTTGCCATTCGATCATCTCCTCGGTTGGATGATTTCGTCGATCAGACCGTATTGCAGGGCCTGTTCGGCGTCCATAAAGTTGTCGCGCTCCGTATCGGATTCGATTACGGAAAGCGGCTGTCCCGTTCGCGCGGCCAAAATCTTGTTTAACCGGTCGCGAATCTTCAGAATCTGCTCCGCATGAATGCGGATTTCGGTCGCCTGCCCCTGCGCGCCGCCGCTCGGTTGGTGAATCATGATTTCGGCGTTCTCCAACGCGCGGCGCTTTCCTTTTGCGCCGGCGGCCAGCAGGAACGCGCCCATGCTTGCGGCGAGCCCGACGCAGATCGTCTGACATTCACAGCGAATATACTGCATCGTGTCATAGATCGCAAGGCCTGCGGAAACGGATCCGCCGGGGCTGTTGATGTACAGGAAAATATCCTTATCGGGGTCTTCCGCTTCGAGAAACAGCAGCTGTGCAATCACCAGGTTGGCTACGTCATCGTCAATCGGGCCGCCCAAAAAGATGATGCGATCCTTCAGCAGGCGGGAGTAAATGTCAAATGAGCGTTCTCCATGCGCGGATTGTTCAACGACCATCGGTATCAGGTTCATACGGATACCCTCCTTTTCGTTTTGTCATACGCAACAGCGTATGCGGTTATGCCTCCTCCGATGTTTCGACGGCGGAATCGGCAATCAGGCGAACCGCTTTGTCAACGGTTGCGCGCTCTTTGAAATAGTTCTTGTCGTCCTCGGAAAGACGCGGCTTCAGATCTTCGGAAACCATGCCGTTCGCTTCTGCATAGCGATCGATTTCCGCATCGATTTCTTCGTCATTGACCGTCAGCGCTTCCGCTTTGATCACCGCATCGAGTACGAGCTGCATCTTCACGCGTTCTTCGGCTTCCGGACGGAAATTCTTCTTCATCTCATCCAAGGACGTGCCGAGATACTGGCAGTAGGTATTCATGTCGAGACCGCTGCCGGAGAGACGATACTCGAGGTCCCGCACCATGTAATCTACCTGACGATCGATCATGACTTCGGGAATTTCAACGGACGCGTTGTCACAGACTGCTTTGAGCGCTGCGTTTTCACGGGCGACGGTTGCGGCACGCTGCTTCTCCTCGATCATTTTTTCCTTTTTATCGGCTTTCCATTCGGCAACCGTATCAAACTCGGAAATATCCGCGATAAAATCATCGTCGATCTCGGGCAGCTCCTTCACCTGAACCGCTTTCACGTTGCAGGCAAAAACAGCTTCTTTGCCGGCAAGCTCTTTGGCATGGTACTCGGTGGGGAAGGTAACGGTGATATCCTTCTGTTCGCCGGCTTTCGTACCGATCAATTGCTCTTCAAATCCGGGAATGAATGCACCCGAACCGAGAACCAACGTCTGATCCTCTGCCGTGCCGCCGTCAAACTGCACGCCGTCCACGGAACCGCTGTAATCGAGCAGGAGACGATCGCCGTTTTCCGCTGCGCGATCCACATCGGCAAACCGCGCCTGCTTTTCACGCTCGTCCTCAAGCGCTTTATCGACGTCCTCATCCGTCACTTCCAGGTTGGCTTTCGGGACGGATACGCCCTGATACTGACCGAGCGTTACGTCCGGCTGCAGCTGAACGACCGCAACGAACTCAACACCGTCCGGACCGATTTTGTTGATATCGAGAGAGGGCTGATCGACCGGGACCAGATCGTGCTCGGCAATCGCCGCGTCGTATGCAGTTCCCCAGACTGCGTCAAACGCATCCTCATAAAATACACCTTCGCCGTACGCTTTTTCAATGATTTTGCGAGGGGCCTTGCCCTTGCGGAAACCGGGGACCGAATAACGGCCCGCAGTTTTGCGGTACGCGGCGTCAACCGCTTTCTCAAACACGTCGCCGGCGACTGTAATCGTCAGCTTCGCTTTCTTGCCTTCCAACATCTCAAACTGTGCCATCTTGTTTCTCCTTCATTATACTGATCCAAATCGTGTTTGGCCGGATTCAAGATAGTGTACCATAGGAGATTTTTCTTTGCAAGGACTTTTTTCTTATTTTAGGGCAATGTTTCAAGAAGTTTGCAATCCCTTCGCACGAATGTGCATTTTTCAAATGGAATGCGGAAAAGAAGGCGGTTTTTTTCTGTGATTTCGGCGAGGAAATTCACAGCAATGACGCATTTCGGTCCCATCGAATCCCTTGACCGAAAGTCGTTTCTATGATACTATACCATTAGATTGGTATGCAAAAAAGGGGCATCATGGAACGAATTTGTCTGATCTGTAATCCGATCGCCAAAAGCGGCGGAGCAAAGGAAACCATAGAGCAGGTGATTTCCCTGCTCGAAGCGAGAGGATGTTCGCCGAAGGTGTCGGAAACCGCCTATCCCGGCCACGCGACCGAGCTCAGCAAAGCCGCGCTGGACGAAGGATACGATCTGATCGTTGCCGTCGGAGGAGACGGCACCATGCGGGAGACGGCGCTGCCGCTTGTGCATTCGAACGCAACGTTCGGCCTGATTCCCTGCGGCACCGGGAATGACTTTGCACGCGCGCTCGGAATTCCGACCGATCCGCAAGCCGCTGTGGAGACGCTGCTCGGCGGTCAGACGCGGTTATTGGATGCGGGCATGGCAAATGATCAGGTGTTCCTGAATGTTGCCGGATTTGGATTTGATGTCGATGTGCTGGATTACACGGAAGCGTATAAGCCCAAATGCAAAAACGGAAGCACGGCCTATCTGCGCGGGTTGTTGAAAGCGATTTTTGACATGAAGCTCAGAAAGTCGACGATTTCGTTTCCGGACGGCTCGTATGAAGAAAATGTGCTGTTGATTGCGGCGGGAAACGGAAGGTTTTTCGGCGGCGGAATGGAAGTGACGCCGAATGCCGATCCGTCGGACGGGTTGCTCGATTTTTGTATCGTGCATGACGTCGGATTCTTTGGCGTACTGTCGGTACTGCCGAAGTTTTTGAAAGGGAAGCATCTCGGGTCACGGTATGTGACCTATCGGAAAGAGCGCGAATGCTCGGTGGTATGCGAACCGGAATCGCGCATTGAAGTGGACGGGGAACGGATGCCGGGAACGCCGGTATCGTTCCGCATTCTGGATCACGCGCTGAAGATGCGCGTCCCGCAGAGATAAAGCGGAAACGATCAGAGGGTTACACGAAACGTGAGAGATTTTTGGGAAAACATCAAAGCACGGCTGCAAAAGCTCGGGGAAGAAGAAATCAAGATCTTCGGGCGCGGAATCAAGCGGAGTTATCTGCTGCTCGCTGCCGTGCTCATTGTAGCGATCGCGATTTTGGCGCCGATCGTGGTTTCCCTGAGCAATCGTGAAGTTTCGTTGGAACTGGAACGAACGGATATCGAACCGGGGCGGACGTATCGCGTCAACGACGGAATTGTGTTTTACGAGACGCCGAATCATTACGTATCGATCGATCCGAACAATTCGACGCATGTCGAGCAGATTGAGTTGTATGTCGATGCCGACGGATACGATATGTCGTCATCGGTTCGCCTTCTGTATCTCGGCAGCTCTGCTCAGATCTGGGGACAGGATGCCTTCGTCATGGGCGGCGGAGAAACGATCCTTTCCGGCCGTGCGGGACGGCGTTATGCGGCGCTGTTGTATCGCAATCAATACGGGGATTCCCGTATTCTGCTGGTAGATGCATTGGCGAGACCGACGACGCAGGTCATCGCAACGATTCCGATCGCAGGCGGCGAAGTCACGGCATTCGGCTTTTTGGAAGCCGACGACACGGAGCTCTTGTGGGTTTCTACGGTGGATGTCAATCAGTTCTCGGAGGAATCGCTTGTCCGCGTCTATAATTGCGACCGTGAAGGCGCGCTGATCTTCTATTCTGCCTCGTTTTACAATCAAACAATCGAGGATGTGATGATGACGCGAAGCTGCCTTTATCTGATCGGAACACAGGATCTGGTGCGATACGATCGGACGGAGGACGGATTTTCTTCGGAGCGCGCGCGGGTCAGTATTTACGGAAGCCGCATCGTAGCCTGCAAAGAGTCAGAGGATCGGTCGAGCGCGTACTTTATTACGCTGCCCGAAACGGATGCCGGCGAACAAACCCATTTGTTCCGGCTCTTGACCGTGTCGCAGTCCGATGAAGCGTGGGCGACGGTTCTGCAGCAGTTCATGCCGTCTCCGATCGTATCGGCCTTCCTGCAGAACAATCGCGTCTGCATCGTAACGGAAGACGCATACGAGGAGTATACCTACGCGGGCAAATCGCAGCTGACGCTGGAGCTGGATGTGAAACCGACATCGGTCATCCCGGCAGAATCATCGTTTTTACTGTTTACCGATACTGCGGTTTATCGCGCAACCGTATCGTAATTGAAGGAAGGAGCATTGCTTTGGTCGATCTTGCGATCCTGATCATCATAGCCCTTTGTGTTCTCGCAGGCTATTACCGCGGGACGATTTATGCTGCGATCAATCTCGGTATTACCATCGTATCGCTGCTGCTTGCGCTGCTGCTGATTCCGGCGGTAGCGGGCATCATTCACCATTCCGAGCGCGTGTATAAAGGGATGCTGTATTATTTCGAAGGATACGAATATGTCAGCACCACGAGCGTGGAACAGGTCCATGCGGTTGCCGCCGACGTTTCCGAGGAGGAGATCCGAGCGATTGTGGATCGGGCGGACATGCCGATTCCGATGGGGGATGCGGTGCGAAAGAACATCCGGCGTCTCGCGTATGCCGATAAAGGCATTGTTACGCTCGGCGACTACTTCAATCAGACGATTGTGGATGTGGTCATCAATATTCTTTCCATGTTCGGGTTGTTTGTTGTGATCCGTTTCGTCGTGGGATGGGCGCTTCGGATCATCGATTTTTCCTTGGAAGGGTTCCCGGTGATGAACCGGTATGACGCGGCGTTTTCCTGCGGCATCGGCTTTTTGCACGGCGTGCTGCTTGTATATGCGCTGTTTCTGCTTGTTCCTGTTGTGCTGACAGTGGTTCCGCGCCTGGAATCGTTTTTGGATGAATCGCTGCTCGGCGGGTTTTTCTATCATGTGAACCCCTTGCTGCAAGTGATTCCGACTACATAAGGATCGAATCGGGAGGTTAAATGACGGATCTTGCTATCATCGGCGGCGGCCCTGCGGGCCTTGCTGCGGCGCTGTATGCTGTACGCGGCGGGGCTTCGGTCCGGCTGCTGGAGGAACTGTTCGCGGGAGGACAGATCGTAAAGACACATTGTATTGAAAACTATCCGGGTATTTCAACCGGACCGGATGGGTATGCGCTTGCTGCGATGTTTGAGGAGCATGCCAGGCAGTTCGGCGCAGAACCGGAATACAGCGGCGTGGCGTCCCTCTCGCTGACGGATGAAAAGAAAGAAATCACGCTGATCTCCGGAGAAACGTTCGAAGCCAAAGCAGTGATTCTGTGTATGGGCGCATCGCCGCGCGCGCTCGGCATTTCCGGAGAACGTGAATTCACGAGCAAGGGAATCTCCTACTGCGCTACCTGCGACGGCGCGTTCTATCGCGGCAGGACGGCAACGGTGATCGGCGGCGGCGATACGGCGATTTCCGACGCGTTGTATCTTTCCAAACTCTGCAAGCAGGTCTACGTCGTGCATCGGCGAGATGAACTTCGTGCGAGTGCGGTTCTGGCAAATGCTGCCAAAAAAACAGAGAACATCACGTTCGTCTGGAACAGCACGCTGGAGGCTTTTTTGGGTGAGGACAAGCTGCGGGCGATTCAGCTGAAGAACACGAAGACAGGAGAACTCTCCGAACTGGAAACCGACGGCGCGTTCGTTGCGGTTGGGATCGTTCCGAGGACGGAGCTGGTCCGGGACCAGGTCGCTCTTGCGCCGGACGGTTCCATTCTGACGAACGAGCGTATGGAAACGAACATCAAGGGCGTGTTTGCCGCAGGCGATATTCGCAACACACCGCTTCGACAGGTGGTAACGGCTTGTGCGGACGGCGCGGTTGCCGCAACGTACGCGATTGAGGCGATCCGGATATGATGCTTGCTGCGGAAAACAGAACGGAGGCGCTGCGGCTCTTGCGGGAAGCGTATCCCGACGCAAAACCCGCGCTGCATTTTTCCTCACCGTTCGAACTGTTGGTTGCGACGATGCTTTCCGCGCAGTGCACGGATAAACAGGTCAATAAAGTCACGGACGTACTGTTTCAGGTGTACAACACGCCGGAGGCGTTTGCGGCAATCGACTATGAAACGCTGGAACCGTATATTCACAGCTGCGGTTTCTTTCGCACAAAGGGGCAGAACATTCTTGCCATGAGCCGAATCCTTTGCGATCGGTACGGCGGGGAAGTGCCGCAATCCATGGAGGAGTTGACTGCGCTGCCCGGCGTGGGTCGGAAGACGGCAAACGTCGTGCTGTCCAACGCATTCGGGATTCCCGCAATCGCCGTCGATACGCATGTCTTTCGGGTAACAAATCGCATCGGGCTTGCCGAGGCGAAGGACGTGGAGCATACGGAGCAGCAGTTGATGGAAAATATCCCGCGGGAGGACTGGTCCGCAGCGCATCACTGGCTGATCTATCACGGGAGACAGGTTTGCGCGGCGCAGCGTCCGAAGTGCGATCTTTGCACGCTCAAGGAGGTATGCGATTTTGCAATTCATCGATAAGACGAGAATCTATATCAAGGCGGGAAATGGCGGCGATGGATGCGCGGCGTTTCACCGCGAAAAATATGTCCCCAAAGGCGGTCCTTCCGGCGGCGACGGGGGAAAGGGCGGCAGCATCATTTTTGTCGCGGATCCGCAGGATACGACGCTGTTTGCGTTCAAACGTGCCGTGCATTTTCGCGCGGAAAACGGTGAAAACGGTCGCGCAGAGCTGCAGCATGGCAAGGATGGAAACGATCTCTTCATCCGGGTTCCGGTCGGAACCGTCGTTCGCGATGTGGAAACGGGCAGCATTCTTGCCGATATGAGCGAACCGGGCAAGCAGCGGGTTGTGCTGCGCGGCGGACGAGGAGGAAAAGGCAATGCGCGTTTCGCGACGCCGACCCATCAGTCTCCGCGGTTTGCGCAGAACGGCATCAAGACCGAGGAACGGCAGGTGGAGCTTGAGCTGAAGACGATCGCAGACGTCGGAATCATCGGATTCCCTTCGGTCGGCAAGAGTACCATTCTTTCCGTTCTGACAAGCGCAAAACCGAAGATCGCCGCATACCATTTCACGACGCTGACGCCGAATCTCGGCGTAGCGGAGCGGCATGGACGGGCATTTGTTCTGGCAGATATCCCAGGGCTAATTGAAGGAGCGGCAGAAGGCGCAGGACTCGGGCACGATTTTCTGCGGCACATCGAGCGCACCAGAATTCTGGTGCATGTCTTGGACGTCTCCGGAAGCGAGATGCGCGATCCGCTCGAGGATTATCGGAAGATCAACGCGGAGTTGGCGGGCTTTTCGGATGCTTTGGCGCAGCTTCCGCAGGTTGTCTGCTGCAACAAGATGGATCTGCCGGATGCCGAAGAGAATCTGGAACGCGTTCGGACGGCATTGGAACCGATCGGGGTTCCGGTCTTCGGCGTTTCTGCGGCGACCGTTCAGGGCTTTGACGCGATGCTCGATTGTATCGTTGGGAAACTTGATACGCTTCCGCCGGTTCGCGTGTACGACGAAGCGGAGCTTGATTTCGGTACGGAAGCACAGGGCTTTCGGATCCACCGCGAGGACGACGGTTCGTTTGTGGCCGAGGGCGGCGATGTGGATCGGTTGCTCGATACGACCGATCCGGACGATGAAACGTCGATGCGCCGTTTCCAGCAGATGCTGATCAAGCTCGGTATCATCTCCGCTTTGCGGGAGATGGGCGCAAAGGACGGCGATACGATCGTGCTCGGAGAGTGGGACTTTACATTTACGGAATGAGGGAGACGATATGACAGGAAAAGAGCGCGCCGAATGGCGCAAACAGGCGAATACGCTTCCCGCAATCTTTCAGATCGGAAAGGAGAACCTGTCCGATGCGCTGATCGAGGGCGTGGATGCTGCATTGAAAAAGAGAGAGCTGATCAAGCTGTCCGTTCTGGAGACAAGCGAGCTGACGGCGCGTGAAGCGGCGGGGCGACTGGCTGAAACGCTCGGAGCGGAGGTCATTCAATGCATCGGGCGGAAGTTCGTTCTGTATCGGGAGAAGCCCGAGGATGAGAATTGAAAGAACGTCATAATTTGTTCATAAAAAGTTCAAATGAAAGTGACGACTTTGGTACGGCTTATGGTTTACGATGATAGTACTGCCAATGGTTTTTGAGTGAGGCGATTTGCATGACGGATATTCAGAATGTATTGCGAACCATCTTCAACGTACTGAAACAACCGAGCGGACTGGCCAGCATCATTTTCGATGTGCTGATTATTACGTTCCTGGTTTATAAACTGCTCAGCTATACGAAGGGCACGCGCGCCAATGAGGTTTTAAAGGGCGTCGGGCTTCTGTTTTTGCTGTCGATTCTCGGAAGACTGTTCGGATTGAATACGATTTCCTGGGTGCTCGACGGGATTCTGGCAAGCGGTACCATTTTCGTCATTCTGTTCATTTTGTTTACGCCGGAGCTTCGCCGCATGCTTGAGCGACTCGGCAGCGGAACGAAACGACTCGGTCAAAAATTCCTCTCCGAAAACATTGAACGGCAGCAGATCGTTCAGGATCTGACACGAACGATTCTGCGCCTTTCACGCAGACACATCGGCGTTCTGCTTGTGTTCGAGCAGAAAACGGGCCTGGAGGATATAGCGGCAACCGGAACGAGGCTTGATGCAATCCTCTCCGGCGCGCTGGTGGAAAATATCTTTGAACCGAAAACACCGCTCCATGACGGCGCGGTTGTCGTCCGCGGAGCTACGATCATTGCCGCTGCGTGCCTCTTGCCGCTGTCGGATGATCCCAAGGTCGCGCGGGAGCTCGGAACACGCCATCGCGCTGCGATCGGATGTTCCGCCGCTTCGGACTGTATTGTCCTGGTCGTTTCCGAAGAGACCGGCGCAATTTCCGTTGCCAGGGAAGGCAAGCTGATCCGATACCTCGATGAAAAAGCGCTGAACGATCTCCTCAAAGGTCTGCTGACCGATAATCTGACGGTAATGCCCTGGAACCGTCCGCGCAGAAAGGAGAGCGCAAGCCATGCAGAATAAGCTTCCGAGTGCCAAACAGATTTTTCAAGCCGTCGGTCGGTTTTTCAAAGATCTGATCACCAAAAATATTCCGCTGAAAATCATTTCCTTGCTGTTTGCGATCATGCTTTGGGGATACGTTCTGACGATCGAGAACCCTGAGTATACGAAGGTTGTGCGGGATGTCCCGATCTCAATGACCGGCGAGAGCACGCTGACCGAAAAAGGCTTGATGCTCGTTTCGCGCGAGCTTGGGACGACGGATGTGACCGTGCAGTGCGCCATCGGCAAGCACAGCGAGCTGGACGCATCCCGCATCACATGCACCGTCGATCTTTCCGACCGTGCCCTGTCTTTGGACGAGGATGAATCCAGCAAAGTTGTGCCGTTGACGGTTTCTTCCACGATCCGTTCCGGTTACGGGACGATCACTTCGGTCGAACGCAGCACGGTCAGCGTTGAGATTGCCCGCGTTTCCACGCGGAATGCTCTGCCCGTTTCCGTTGAGTTTACCGGATCGCTGCCGACCGGGTTCCGCGCAAGCACGCAGGATCATTTTACGGTTACGGTGTCCGGTATGCAGTCGCTGGTCGATCAGATCGCAAGGGGCGTTGTCACAATTGACCTTGGCGCGTTTCCGACGAGCGATCCCGATACGCTTGCGGGTGAGTACAGCGGCGTATACCCGATCTTGTTCTACAACAGCAGCAACGTCGGAGTGGATAACATCGTGGATGACAGCGGAGATTCCTATTCGCTTGAGGTTCCGGTTACGATCCGTGCGTATCGCGAGGTGGAGATTGTGCCGGAGATCAGCATTGCCGATGGGTATGATTATGCCTATACGCTCTCGCGCAGAAGCGTTACGCTGTTCGGTGAGCGGAGCACGCTGCTTGCTTTGAACACAATTCAGACGGAGCCGATTACGGCGCTTCCGAACATGACGGGTGAATCGGTTCTTTCGAAGTTGATTCTTCCGGACGGTGTTACAACCGGAGACGGGGAATCCGATTCCGTAACCGTTACGCTGACGGTCAGTGAAAAAACGGAAACGCGCACGTTGACGGTGCCGATTGCGGTTCGCGGACTTGACGGCGCGTTGCAGCGCGGAGAAGATTTCCCGACGGAAACCGAGGTCAGTGTCACAGGGACCGTCAAACGTCTGGATGCATTTACGGCAGCGAACCTGACCGTAACGGCCGATCTGACCGGATACGGCGCGGGCGAACACACGATTGCCTTGCAGATTGCGTTGGATACGCATTCGGAAGGCATCTCGGTAACGCTGGTACAGCCGACGATCACGGTTGCGCTCGTTGAAAAGACGGCGGAGTAACGAAACCAAATGGAACGAACCATCCTGATTCGAAATATACGACGCGAATTGGACGCCTCAGATGAGGCGTTCCTTTCGCTGTGTCGGAAAAAATGGGGAATCCCGGCGGAAGAACCGCTTCGGCTGCGGATCGTGCGTCAAGCGGTCGACGCAAGAAAAAAGCGGGATATCTGCTTGATGGTTCATGCGGAAGCGACCTTGGATGCGCGCCTTGCCGGGCGTCTGCTGCGCGATAAACGACTGGATACCGAGCCGGTCGCTGCGGAGCCGGAAGAGAAATTCGCCTTCGGAAGCGAGCCGCAAAACGGGCGTATCGTTGTCGTGGGGCTCGGACCGGGCGGACTGTTTGCCGCGTGGCAGCTTGCCAAAAACGGATACGCGCCGCTCGTAATTGAGCGAGGAAAAGCGATCGAACAGCGCGTGCTGGACGTGGAGTCGTACTGGAACGGAAACGCGCTCAATCCGGAGAGCAATGTTGCATTCGGCGAAGGCGGCGCGGGAACGTTTTCGGACGGAAAACTGACTACGCGCATCAAGGACGCCAAAATCGACGGGGTTCTGAGACAGCTTGTCGCCTGCGGCGCGCCGGAGGAGATCGCCCGCCTTGCAAAGCCGCACATCGGAACCGATCGTCTGCGGACCGTTGTCCACACGATGCGGGAGGAGATTCAATCCCTCGGCGGCGAGGTCCGGTTTTCTGCCAAGTTGGAAGAGGTCCGGTTGACGGACGGAACGCTTCGCTCCATTGTCGTTTCCCAAAACGGGAGGAGCGAAACGATCCCCTGCGCGGCGCTGATCCTTGCGATCGGACAGGGCGCGCGCGATACGGTTCGGATGCTGTTCCGTTCGGGAATCGCCATGGCGCCGAAAGCGTTTGCAATCGGTGTTCGTGCGGAGCATCCGCAATCCATGATCAATCGGAGCCAGTACGGGGAGTTTGCATCCCATCCGAGGCTCGGCGCGGCGGAATATCGCCTGACGGCGCGGAGCGGCGAGCGCGGCGTCTATACGTTCTGCATGTGTCCCGGGGGCAGGGTCGTTGCAAGCGCAAGCGGTTCCGAGCAGATTGTGGTCAATGGAATGAGCGATTTTGCGCGGGACGGCGAGAACGCGAATGCGGCAGTCGTTGTACAGGTCGGACCGGAGGATTTCGGAACCGATCCGCTTGCCGGGCTGCAGTTTCAGGAACGGATCGAGGCGGACGCTTATCGGCTCGGAAACGGACTTGCGCCGGCATGCCGCGTTGCGGATTATCTCGAACATCGGGGCACGACACAGTTTGGCGATGTTCGGCCGACCTATCGGCCTTCGGTCGTCGGAGCAAACCTATGGGACTGCTTGCCGGACTTTGCGGCACAGGGCGTGAAGGATGGATTGTTGGCATTTGGATCGCAGCTGAAAGGATACGATCTTCCGGATGCGGTGCTCACGGCAGTTGAGAGCCGCACGTCTTCGCCGTTGCGGATCTTACGCGGAACCGATCGGCAGTCGGTGTCCTGCCAAAATCTGTATCCGGTGGGAGAGGGCGCGGGATATGCCGGAGGCATTGTCAGCGCAGCGGTGGATGGATGGCATGCGGCGGAAGCCGTGATGCGCCGATTCCGAAGAGAGTAAAACAAAGGAGGGCTGCACGCCCTCTTTTAATTTGCGTTCGATTTATATGCGTTCGTTTTGCCAGGTGACGTTTTCTTTGACGATGCGCGCGGGGTTCCCGGCGATGGCGACGTTCGGCTCGGTGAACGGCTTTGTAACGACTGCGCCGGTTCCGACGATCGAATTCGGAGGAATCCGAACGCCCTTGTTCAGCAACGCGCGATATCCGACCCAAACGTGGTCGCCGATCACAACGTCCTTGGAGGGATTGATTCGGTTGCCGTCTGAATCGAGAACGGAATGGCTGTCTCCGTTACGGATCACAACTTGGGAAGAGAACAAACAGTCGTCTCCGATGGAAATCGTGCAGCCTTCGATCGATGCGATATGGATGGCTCCGGCAAAGTTGATGTGACGCCCGCATTGAATTCGATTGCCGTTATCCTCCGTAAAAAGATCCAGACTGATGCAGGAGTCAAATTCGCCGAGTTCGATGGTGTTGTTGTCGCCCGTAATCAGCAGTTTGCATCCGAACAGACGGCTGCCTTTGCCGATCGTGATCCGGTTGTTTTTCCCGGTAACGGTGATGCGTGTTCCACGCAGCAGGGCACCGCGGCAGTTGAGCCGGTTGCCATGCAGACGAAATCGGTTGTTGAAGGGCAGATGATTGAAGCACCAGAGCGCAGCGAACAGGAACCGGTTCTCCGTGCGAATCATCGTTTTGAGCGTTTCGTGCAATCCCATCCGGCACCTCCATAGCAGATTCTTTCTTTGCTATCATAACAAAAACGGGCGGATTGTCAAGCGATCCCCAAAAACGAATCGTAACCGATTGCCGAATAATTCCGGATTTGGAAGAGATTTGCGGCAAAGTTGTGATTTTTTTCCGAATATTCGATGCAGCCCCTTTTCGGAACACAAAAAATATGGTATAAGTGAGTCAGGCATTTTCCATAGGAGGGGAACGCACATGAGAAAACGGATTGCACTTATACTGGCATTGCTGTTGATGACGGCGGTGCCCGTGATTGGGAACGCGCAGGCGGAGGAGACGACGCCTACTGTGCGCGTGCTGCTCAGTACGGATGGGGCATCCACGGTTGAAATCCATGTGAAAGGCACGTATGCCGTAGGGGATACGAGCTTTACGGACGGTACGCTGACGGCAACGATTCAGAACGGCACCATTACCGTTTCCCATTCCGAAAAGGGGACGCTTGCCGCAAGCACAAACCCTGTACGCGTTGTTCGTACCGAGGCGGAGAATGAGGATGCGTATCTGACGTTCCCGGACCTGCAGCACAAGTCGAAACCGACAATGTATCTCGGCGATCTCGTCTTTTACGGTGAAGATGGGACGCTGCGTGTGGTCAACGATGTCGGAATCCGGGAATATATGTACGGCGTTGTCTCCGGAGAAATCGGCAACAGCGCACACCGGGTAGTTCTGAAGGTGGAAGCCATCTGCGCGAAGTGCTTTGCGCTTGCAACGGCCGCCGAACGGACCAAAAAAGAGTTTGACGTGTATGATACGACGACTTCTCAACTGTACTACGGATATCTTCCGGAGGATACGGAAGTGATTGCCGCGGTCGATGAAGTTTGGGAGAATACGCTGCTTTGCAACGGACAGATTGTAAAAACCCACTACACGGCGGCGAACGGAGGACAGGCGATCACTCCTCAGATTCATTGGGGCGGATCGACGATTCCCGCTTACTATTACGGCTATGATCCGTTTGATCTTGCAGGATCGTCGAAAAATATTACAATCACAGTTGACGGCGCAGATCCGTCCAAGCTCTCCGATCAGCTGTACGCCTATTTCCTTTCCCTTGCGGAATCTGCGCTCGGGGAAAGTGTAGAGAAGATCGAAACGATCGTTGCGCTTTCCGGATGGTATGATCCGGAGAATCCGAATGGGACCAGCCGGTACCCGGCCGACCTCGCGCCGCAAAAGCAGAATTTCGTCACGATGAACGTTCAGACAAAGTCCGGTCGTTTTGTGCAGGCAACCGCGACATTCACCCTATCGGATCTGAAATCCAAGGGCGGCATTTCCGCTTCCGGAACGATATCGTTCATTGTGCGAACCGGAGCGCAGACGTGGGTGATCGCATTCGGCGAATACAAAGGCAATCGCGTCGGCCTTTCCCATCGCGGCGCCGCTGCGATGGCGAAGCAAGGGTATTCCTATGTCGATATTTTAAAGTTCTATTTCCGCGGTGCGGATTTGTATGATGCCCACGGAAATGTAATTCCTTCGACGGCAACCTTCGATTTTCCGTATACAGGGCCGGACCCCGATCCGACGCCGACACCGGAACCGAGTGCGACGGCGGAGGTTACGGCAACGCCTGAACCGTCCGATACACCGGAGCCGACTGCAACGGCCGAGGTTACGGCAACGCCCGAACCGTCCGATACCCCGGAGCCGACTGCAACAGCCGAGGTTACGGCAACGCCTGAGGTGACAGAATCTCCCGAACCGACCGCGTCTCCGGAACCGACCGCGTCTCCGGAACCGGATCCGAACGCAGGGGATGTGGACGGTATCAACGGAATCACAACGGCAGATGCGCAGCTTGTGATGCAGTATTGGCTCGGCGTGACGAAGCTTTCGGACGATCAGCTGCGTCGGGCGGATGTCAACCGGGACGGTGTCGTTGACGGCCTGGATGCCGCGCTGATTCTGAGAATGATGCGAACATAATCATAAGGACGATGACATGAGAATGGATACTGTCGCAAAGAGAATTTGCGACAGTATTTTTGTTTCCAAATTACCGAAAAACGGAACATGCTGCGCGAGCAAGGATCGTACAATTTAGAAGAGAAAACGCCCAAAATTGCCTTATTTTATTTCATTTGAGACAGTTTTGAATAGGTTCAAAGCGGAACGAAAGCGTTTGCGAAAAACCAAAAAGAAATGTTGAATTTTGCGGTCCGATATGATAGAATAACAACGTGTGGAAGTCTGCCGTTTTTTCGACAGGATCAACAGGACAAACGGGAACGATACCCATTTTGACAGGAGGATACAATGCAAAACACAATCACGGAAATCCCATTCCGCGGCACACCCGAACAGGAAGCAAAGCTGAAGGAAATCATTGCCGCTCATAAGGGACAGGACGGCGCGTTGATGCCTGTGCTCCAGCAAGCCCAGGATGTTTACGGCTATCTGCCCATCGAAGTGCAGACGATGATCGCGGACGGTCTCGGCGTTTCGCTCGAGCAGGTTTACGGCGTTTCGACCTTCTATTCGTGGTTCAACCTCGAGCCGAAGGGCGAACATCTGATTCGCGTCTGCCTCGGTACGGCATGTTACGTCAAAGGTTCTGCCGATATTTTGGCGGAGCTTGAGAAGCAGTTGAACGTTAACGCCGGTCATACCACGCCGGACGGAAAATTCACGCTGGAAGCCACGCGCTGCCTCGGCTGCTGCGGTCTGGCACCGGTATTCACAATCGATGACGATGTATTCGGCCGGCTCACCCCGTCCGATGTTAAGGGAATTCTGGACAAATATCGCGCATAATCAAAGCCTATGACGATCCGAGAGATTGCCGGACTGCTGAACGCCAACGTCTACAGTTCCGATGAAACCCTGATGCAAAAAGATGTGGAAACGGCTTTCGGCAGCGATATGATGAGCGACGTTCTGGCATTCGCGGAGGAAGGAAGCGTTCTGATTTCGGGCCTTTTGAATCCGCAGGTGATTCGGACCGCGCATATGCTCGACATGCCCTGCATTGTTTTTGTTCGAGGCAAGGTTCCGACGCAGGAGATTCTGTCTCTTGCGGAGGAGAGTCATATCGTCGTCATGTCCACACCGCTTCGGATGTACGCGACTTGCGGCATTCTGTATACGGCCGGGCTGGACAGGTGACGGCATGGAAGAATTACTGCACTATCATTTTGATGTGGACGGCGAAAACTTCGCATCGGCGGGGGAGGCGTCCGTGCAGGTCAAGCGTCTGCTTCGGCAGATGGGCTTTTCGCCCGACCTGATCCGGCGCATTTCAATCGCGATGTACGAAGGCGAGATCAATATGGTCATCCATGCGAACGGCGGCGATGCCGACGTGTATATGGATCCGGAGCGCATTCGCGTTGTTTTAAAGGACCATGGTCCCGGGATTAAGGATATCGCGCTTGCAATGCAGGAAGGGTATTCGACCGCGCCGGACAATATCCGATCCCTCGGATTTGGCGCAGGAATGGGCTTGCCGAACATGAAACGATACTCCGATGAGATGACGGTGGAATCGACCGTCGGCGTCGGAACCACCATTACTCTGATTTTTCAATCCGCATAAGGTATGATTGTTTACAAGCATTCCGTCTCGCTGGACGAGGAAAAGTGCAAAGGCTGTACCACCTGTCTTCGGCGGTGTCCGACACAGGCGATTCGCGTGCGCGACGGAAAGGCAATCATCAATCCGAACCTATGCATCGACTGCGGAGAGTGCATCCGGCATTGTCCGTACAAGGCAAAGAAAGCGTCGTTCGATTCGCTCGATGCGCTCAATCACGAAAAATTCCTGATCGCGCTGCCTGCGCCGAGCCTCTTTGGCCAGTTTGCGAATCTGGATGAAGCGGATTATCTGCTGCAGGGACTTAAGGACCTTGGGTTTGACGACGTATATGAGGTCGCTAAGGCTGCGGAGATCGTGACGGAGTACACGCGTCGGTATATCCGGCAGGCGGATGAGAAGATGCGCCCGTTTATCAGCACAGCGTGCCCGGTTGTGGTACGCCTCGTGTCGATGCGGTTTCCATCGCTTCGGAGCAAGCTCCTTCCGATTACGCCTCCGATCGAGGTTGCGGGAAAGCTTGCGAAGGAGCGGGCTTTACGGCAGCATCCGGAATTGAGTGAGGATGATATTCGGACCGTCTTCATCTCACCGTGTCCCGCAAAGGTCAGTTGGGTCAAGAACACGCCTGCGGATAAGGAACGCTATATCGATTATATCGTTTCGATGAGCGATATCTATTTCCGCGTTTTGTCCAAAATGCGGCGGGATCGCGTTCCGGAGACGGAATCCGAGAGCGGCGTAGTCGGGATCAGTTGGGCATCGAGCGGCGGGGAAGCCAGTGCGCTGATGAACGAACGATACCTTGCGGCCGACGGAATCGAAAACGTGATTCGCGTGCTCGACGAAATTGAGACGGGGCATTTCCCCGATTTGGAATTTGTTGAGCTGAACGCCTGCCCCGGCGGATGCGTCGGCGGTGTGATGACGGTGGAGAATCCGTTCATCGCGCGGGTACGGTTACAGACGCTGAGGCGATATCTGCCGATTATGCGCAATTATCTGACCGACAGTCCCGATTCGGAAATTCCGGAATCGATGCTTGCGACGAAACCGGGCGAGTACAGCAGCGCTGAATTGTTGAATGCGGACCGCAGCAAGTCGTTCCGGATGATGCTCCAGATTGCCAAAGTGAAGCAGATGCTTCCGGGATTGGATTGCGGCTCCTGCGGTGCGCCGACCTGCAATGCCTTTGCCGAGGATGTTGTAAAGGGCGAAGCACAGATGGAAGACTGCGTGATCCGGATGCGTGCGCTTTTGAAAAAAACGGAACAGGATGAAGAGGTATGACGGTAGAACAATTGTTGCAGCAAACCGGATGGCAGCCGCTGCTGCTGGCAGATGAAACGCGCGAGATCACCGGCGGGTACGCAGGGGATTTATTGAGTTGGGTCATGGGCAGAGCGGAAAGCGGCGATTGCTGGTTCACGATTATGTCCAACCTCAATGTCGTGGCCGTTGCGCAGTTGACGGATGTGGCGTGCGTTGTGTTTACGGAAGGCGTTACGCCGGATGCATCGATTCTTGCTGCTGCCAAATTGCACGACATCAATCTGATCCGTGCCGAGGAGCCGACGTATGCTGCATGCGTCCGACTTGGGGAGTTGCTTGGATGAGCACGTTTGCCTACGATTTGCATGTGCATTCATGTTTGTCGCCCTGTGGGGACGACGATATGACGCCGTGCAACATCGCGGGGATGGCGCATTTGAACGGACTGGAACTGGTTGCACTGACCGATCATAACGCAAGCCGGAACTGTCCGGCCTTCTTCCGGGCCTGTGAAGCATACGGCATCATTCCCGTTGCGGGAATGGAGTTGACGACATCGGAGGATATCCATGTTGTTTGCCTGTTCGAATCGTTGGAGCGTGCGTTGGCGCTTGAAGAAGCGATGCAGCCCTATCGGATGCAGATCCGGAACCGCAAAGGCATTTACGGAGAGCAGCGCATCTTAAACGAGAACGATGAGCCGATCGGAGAGGATCCGTGGTTCCTTCCGGCAGCGACGGCGTTGGACCTTGAATCTGCCGCAAAACTTGTGGACGAGTTCGGCGGTGCCTGTTATCCGGCGCATATCGATCGCGAAGCGAACGGTCTGCTTGCCATCTTAGGCGCATTTCCGCCAAAACCTGTGTTCCGGTGTGCGGAGCTTCGGGAAGCGGAGCATATCGCGCTTGCGGAAGGCAGAACGGTGGTCGTCAGTTCGGATGCGCATCGGCTCTGGGAGCTCAAAGAGGGCGGTACGCCTTTACATCTGGATGCGCCAAAAGACAATCCGGATGCGGTACGGCGAGCTTTGATCGCGTATTTGAGACGGGGTGCTGTATGAAAGAATTGTCGCTGAACGTATTGGACGTGGCAAAAAACTCCGTAAAGGCGGAGGCAACGCTGATCGAGATTGCGTTGATAGAAACGGAAACGACGCTGCTTCTGCGGATCCGGGACAACGGATACGGTATGGAACCTGCATTTTTAGAACGCGTGCTCGATCCGTTTTCAACGACGCGAACAACGCGCAAGGTCGGACTTGGACTACCGCTCTTAAAGCTTGCGGCGGAACAGACGGGCGGCACGCTGAAGATCGAATCGGTTTCTCGGAATGCTTCCAAAGAGCACTGCGGCACAACGGTGGAAGCGTTCTTTCATACCGACCATATGGATTTCACACCGATCGGCGATATTGTTTCAACCATCACGCTGCTGATTCAGGGAAATCCGGGCATCGATTTTCGGTTTCTGCATGAGATGCCGGATCGGAAAGTGGAACTGGACACGAGAGAGCTTCGCGCGGTTTTGGGAGACGATGTACCGCTGAACGATTTTGCGGTATTGAATTGGATTACGGAATCGCTTCAGGAACAGTACAACTCCTGAGTGAGAATACATTTTTGAGCAAAAGACAGAAAACAAACAGAAAAACAAACGAAAGGATCAAACAATCATGAAGTCATTGGAAGAACTTGCGGCAATCCGTGAACGGATGAAAAACAAGGTTGCTCTTCGCGAAGCGAACGGCGATATCCGCATCGTGGTCGGCATGGCGACCTGCGGCATCGCGGCCGGTGCTCGTCCGGTGCTGAACGCGCTGGTTGAAACCGTTGCCAAAGAGAACCTCGATAACGTCACCGTCACGCAGACGGGATGCATCGGAATGTGTCGGCTTGAGCCGATCGTCGAAGTGTTCGTGCCCGATCAGGAGCGCGTCACTTACGTCAAGATGACCCCGGAGAAAGTGCCGGAAATCATCGAGCAGCATATCAAAGGCGGAAAGCCCGTGGCTAAGTACACGATTGGCGCCGTCGAAGCATAAACGGAGGTAAACCGCACTATGATTCGCACACACGTATTGATTTGCGGCGGAACCGGCTGCAGTTCTTCGAACAGCATGTTGATCGCAGATCGCATGGAAGAAGAAATTGCCAAGCAGGGTCTTGCCGATGAAGTGAAAGTCGTTCGCACGGGCTGTTTCGGCCTTTGCGCACTCGGCCCGGTTATGATCGTTTACCCGGAGGGCACCTTCTACAGCCGCGTGACCGTGGAAGACGTTCCGGATCTCGTCGAAGAGCATCTGCTCAAAGGCCGCGTCCTGGATCGCCTCGTTTACCGTGAGGATGAGGGCGGCGATGAAAAGGTCGAAGTTCCGTCCCTGCAGGAGACCGGATTCTATAAGACCCAGAAGCGCGTTGCGCTGCACAACTGCGGTTTGATCGATCCTGAGAACATCGAAGAGTACATTGCGGTCGACGGCTATGCCGCACTCGGCAAAGTGCTGACTGAGATGACTCCGGAAGGCGTCATTCAGCTGATGAAGGACAGCGGGCTGCGCGGCAGAGGCGGCGCAGGCTTCCCGACCGGTTTGAAGTGGGAATTTGCTGCGAAGAACAAGGTCCCGCAGAAGTATGTCATCTGCAACGCCGACGAGGGCGACCCCGGCGCTTTTATGGACCGTTCCGTTCTCGAAGGCGATCCGCATGCCGTGTTGGAAGCTATGGCGATTGCGGGTTATGCGATCGGCGCAAACAAGGGTTACATCTACGTTCGTGCAGAGTACCCGATCGCTGTCAAGCGTCTGAACATCGCAATCAGCCAGGCCAGAGAATACGGCCTGCTCGGTGAGAATATTTTCGACACCGGCTTCAACTTTGATATTGAAACCCGTCTCGGCGCAGGCGCGTTTGTTTGCGGCGAAGAAACCGCGCTGATTACCTCCATCGAAGGCAACCGCGGTGAGCCGAAGGCCAAGCCGCCGTTCCCGGCGAACAAAGGTCTGTTCGGTCAGCCCACCATCATCAACAACGTGGAAACGCTCGCCAACATCCCGCAGATCATCCTGAAGGGGCCGGAATGGTTCGCTTCGATGGGTACCGAAGATTCCAGAGGCACGAAGGTCTTCGCGCTCGGCGGAAAGATCGTAAACACCGGTCTTGTCGAGATTCCGCTCGGCACAACGCTGCGTGAGATCATTTTCGACATCGGCGGCGGCATCCCGAACGGTCGCCAGTTCAAAGCGGCGCAGACGGGCGGCCCGTCCGGCGGCTGCATTCCGGCCAAGTATCTCGATACTCCGATTGATTTCGGCAACCTGACTCGCATCGGATCGATGATGGGTTCCGGCGGTCTGATCGTCATGGATGATTCGACCTGTATGGTCGACGTTGCTCGCTTCTTCCTGGACTTCACGGTCGACGAGAGCTGCGGCAAGTGCACGCCGTGCCGTATCGGTACGAAGCGCCTGCTGGAGATGCTGGACAAGATTACATCCGGCAACGGCACGCTTGAAGATCTTGATAAGATGGAAGAGCTGTGCAACTATATTAAGAACAACTCGATGTGCGCGCTCGGCCAGACGGCGCCGAACCCGGTTCTTTCCACGCTGAAGCATTTCCGCGAAGAGTATGAGGCGCACGTGGTTGAAAAGCGTTGCCCGGCCGGCGTCTGCAAGAAGCTGCTGCATTACGAGATCATTCCCGAGAAGTGCAAAGGCTGCACCAAGTGCGCACGGAATTGCCCGGTGAACGCAATCAGCGGCAAGGTCAAAGAGCCGCATGTCATCGACCAGAACAAGTGCATCAAGTGCGGCGCCTGTATGGAAGGCTGCAAGTTTGATGCAATCATCAAGAAATAAGGGGAGGCTGCTATGGAAACCATCAAAATGAAAATCAACGGGATCGAAGTAGAAGTCCCCGCCGGTTCCACCATTCTGCAGGCAGCTGAGATTGCGGGTGTACGCATCCCGACGCTGTGCTACATGAAGGATATCAACGCCATCGGCGCGTGCCGTATGTGTGTTGTCGAAGTCAAGGGCGCTCGTTCGAACCCGGCTGCCTGCTTGCAGGTTGTCTCTGAGGGTATGGAAGTTCAGACCAATACGCCCGCGCTGCGCGATTCCCGCAAAAAGACGATGGAGCTTCTGCTTTCGAACCATCGGCTCGATTGCCTCGGCTGCGTCCGCAGCGGCAACTGCGAATTCCAGCAGCTGTCGCAGGAATACGGCTGCGATCCCGCCAAGTATGCTCCGCCGGAGCCGCTGAAGCCGGATATCGACGATTCCGCGATTCATCTCGTTCGCGATAATTCGAAGTGCATTCTTTGCCGTCGCTGCGTTGCGGTCTGCAAAGCAAATCAGCATGTTGCGGTCATCGGCGCAAACGCGCGCGGTTTCCGTACGCATATCGGCAGCGCATTCGATCTGCCGCTGAATCAGACGTCTTGTGTCAACTGCGGCCAGTGTATCGCAGTTTGCCCGACCGGCGCACTCACGGAAAGAGACGATACCGAAAAGGTCTGGAAGGCCCTCGCGGATCCGACGAAGCATGTCATCGTCGGCGCGGCTCCGTCCGTTCGTGCACAGCTCGGCGAGTGCTTCGATCTCCCGATCGGAACGAATGTCGAAGGCAAGATGATTGCTGCGCTCCGCCGCCTTGGCTTTGATCGTGTGTTTGACGTGGACCATGCGGCCGACGTTACGATCATGGAAGAAGGCACCGAGCTTTTGGATCGTCTCCAGAACGGCGGCAAGCTCCCGATGATCACGAGCTGCAGCCCCGGCTGGATCAAGTTCTGCGAACATTACTATCCGGAATTCATTCCGAATCTTTCGACGTGCAAGTCCCCGCAAGGCATGTTCGGCGCTCTGTGCAAGACGTACTATGCGGAAAAGACCGGTATCGATCCGAAGGACATCTATGTTGTTTCGATCATGCCTTGCACCGCGAAGAAGTTCGAAGCATCCCGTCCGGAGCTTTCCGAGAACGGTCTGCCGGATATCGACGTTTCGCTGACCACGCGCGAGCTGGCTCGCATGATCAAGCGCGCAGGTCTTGAATTTGAGAAGCTGCCCGATGAACAGTGCGATCCGCTGCTCGGCATTGCGTCCGGCGCAGGTCACATCTTCGGCGCGACCGGCGGTGTTATGGAAGCGGCACTCCGTACCGTTTACGAGAAGGTTACGGGTGAGACGCTCGAGAAGGTGGACTTCCACGCGGTTCGCGGTGTTGAAGCAATCAAGGAAGCCGAGTACGACCTCAACGGCGTCAAGGTGCGCGTTGCGGTAACGAGCGGTCTTGAGAATGCTTCCAAACTGCTCGATATGGTCAAGAGCGGCGAGAAGGCCTATGAGTTCATCGAGGTCATGGCGTGCCCCGGCGGCTGCGTCAATGGCGGCGGTCAGCCGATTCAGCCCGGTTATGTCCGCAACTTCGTCGATCTCAGAAAGGAGCGCGCTGCTGCTCTGTACAATGAGGATGCCGGCATGCAGCTCCGCAAGAGCCATGAGAATCCGGAAGTCAAAGCAATTTATGACGAGTACCTCGGTGAGCCGAACAGCCACAAGGCGCATGAGATTCTGCATACGCACTATGTGGAGCGTGGCAAGTTCAAAGGCCTCTATCAGAAACCGTAACGAAAACATCTTAAAAAGAAGCGCTGCGATAGCAGCGCTTCTTTTCGGTTGTGTGTTCAATGCTTTTCGATAAAGTCTGCGTCGATCTTTTCTAAAATGCCGTCATGTGTCGCAGCTTCGCGGATTGCACGAGCGGTGCAGCGATTCAGATCCGGCAGCAACAGAGTCGAGTATCCGCGTACGGTAACGCGATACGGATGCGTTGGATGCTGTGCAGTCTCGGTAACGCCGACGGCCAATCCGATCTGCGGGAGCGCGTGGATGAAGGACTCGCGCCCTTCGAACGAAGGAAACGCCAACGTCATTTCAATCCGACGCACCAACGTCAGATCACCGCCGCGGCGGGAAACCTCCCGAATGTATTCGGCGTTCTCCACGGATTGCAGCTTGGCGTCATCGGGAAAGAGAAACCGATAATACGTTGCATAATGCGGCTCCTCAACCTGCCCGCATGTTGTGCGCAGCTTTGTTTCCGCCCGGCAAAGGGAGGAGGCCTGATTTAACAGCGACGGATCATTCGTATAGAAATAGTACTGTCGCAGTGTACTCGTTTCAAGAAATCCAACGTGCAGAGCCCCGCCCTGAAGCCGATCGAGCAGTGCGTCGTATAAGGCGGATAGAGCCTTTTCTTCGGCACGGGTGAAGGATTCCGCGAACGAGTTGCGCGGCGCGCACGCAACATAGATCAGATGGGAATATGCAAGCGTCGGCAGCAGAGGCCAGTATTGCAGATCCACCTGAATCGTGATCGGGGATTGTTCCCATTCCCACTCGTACCGAAGCCAATCACTCATGCGTCAAAACAGCTTTGATGCGGCGCACACCGCTCGACGAAGCTTCTTCTTTGACAATATGGAAGTGACCGAGTTCACCGGTGCTCTTTGCGTGCGGTCCACCGCAGATTTCCTTGGAATACTGCCCCATTGTGTAGACTTTGACTTTTTCGCCGTACTTGCTTTCGAACAGACCGATTGCGCCCTGTTCCTTTGCTTCTTTCACGGACATCTCTTCGCAGGTGATCGGAACGTTTGCGGCAATTGCTTCATTGACAAGCTTTTCAACTTCCGCAAGCTCTTCCGGCGTCACTTTCCGACCGAAACTGAAGTCGAAGCGGAGCCGCTCAGCCGTAATATTGCTGCCTTTCTGCGCGACGGAGTCATCGTGCAGAACCTTCCGCAGCGCTGCATGCATCAGATGCGTTGCGGAGTGCAGCGCAGCAGTTGCTTCGCTGTGATCGGCAAGTCCGCCTTTGAAGCGCTGTTCTGCGCCAGCCTGCGACTTTTTCTGATGCTCTTCAAACGCGGCGCGGAACCCTGCGACATCCACCGTGTACCCTTGCTCGTTGGCAAGTTCAACGGTAAACTCGATCGGGAATCCGTAGGTATCGTACAGATGGAACGCGTTGACGCCATCGATCTCCTTACCTTCGAGCGACTTGGTCAGCTTGCCGAATTCGCGGATGCCTTTTTTCAGCGTATCCGCGAAGCGATTTTCTTCTTTGCGCAGTTCGGTAATAATCTTTTCGTGATTGTCCTGCAGTTCCGTGTAGAAGTCACCGTAGATTTCAATGACCTTCTCGGCGATGGTGCAGAGCGCGTAACGCGGCATATTGAGCTGCGAAGCGTAACGGATGCTGCGGCGAATGAGCCGGCGGAGGATATACCCCTGATCCACATTCGAGGGTGTGACGCCCCGCTGATCCCCGAGAATGAAGGTAGCGCAGCGGATGTGGTCAGCGATGATCCGGAATGCGCGCGTCGTTTCGGGAGAATCATGATATCCTTTATGGGAAAGTTCTGCGATCAGATCGATGATGCCGGAGAACGAGTCGGTATCGAAAACACTTTCCACGCCCTGCAGCGTTGCAACCGTGCGATCAAGGCCCATACCGGTATCAACATTCTTCTGTTTCAACGGCTCAAATACGCCGTCCGCAACCTTATTGTATTCCATGAATACATTGTTCCAGATCTCCAAATACTTATGGCAGGAGCATCCGGCCTTGCAGTCAGGACCGCAGGGTTCGGCACCGGTATCATAGAAAATCTCGGTATCGGGACCGCAGGGGCCGGTCTGACCGGCAGGCCCCCACCAATTGTGCTTCTTCGGAAGATAGACGATGTGACTCGGATCAACGCCCATCTCCACCCAGCGATCGTGTGCAACCGTATCGCGCGGCGCATCCTGATCGCCTTCAAAGCAGGTAAAGAAAAGCTTTTCCTTCGGGATACCGAGCCATTTTTCATCGGTTAAAAATTCCCAGGAAAAAGCGATACTTTCCTTTTTAAAGTAATCGCCGAGGGACCAGTTGCCGAGCATTTCAAAGAAAGTGCAGTGCGAGGTATCGCCCACTTCGTCGATATCGCCGGTACGGACACATTTCTGGACATCACAAAGCCGAGTGCCCATCGGATGCTTCTCGCCCATCAGATAGGGGACAAGGGGATGCATGCCGGCAGTGGTAAACAAGACGGTCGGATCGTTCTCAGGAATCAAGGAAGCAGATGAAATCACGGTATGACCCTTGGAACGGAAGAAATCGAGATACAGCGTGCGCAGTTCCCGACTGGTTAATGAACGCATAAAAAGCCTCCTACTTGAAATCATTCCTATTTTAATGAATCATGCGGAAAAAGTCAACAAGCAGCATGACAAGGATCGGTAAAAATATGCATGAGAAGATCAAAAGAAGAAAGCTAAAAAAATTTTTTCAAAAATCGAAAAAAGGGTATTGACAAGAGGGAAAGAGTGAGGTATACTAACGAAGCTGTCGCAAGACAGGGGTTGAAAAAACCCGAAGCACCTTGAAAACTATATAGTGCAAACAACAAACAAGCCAAGTCAATTCTTTACGAAGTAAA
>JAEEGL013227463.1_pt1 | contig 59151 bp, 65 predicted proteins | sample 9134231 | NCBI WGS metagenome assembly JAEEGL01 (sample SAMN16246548, study PRJNA631951) | gut metagenome | biome: gut microbiome; feature: rumen; material: fiber-attached | host: Bos | place: Iran: Karaj | collected 2018-10
AAATAATAGAACCATTGATTGGCAGAAAAGGGATTCGGCTAGGGCTAAGATGCGCATGATGATAAAAAAGCTTCTTAGGCATCATAGATATCCACCAGAGGGCATGGAAGATGCAGTTCAGACTGTTATGCTTCAGTGTGAGCTTTGGACGGATAATAGTGATATGAGTGATAGAGTAGATGCATATGCGCAGAGACTAGGTCAATATATAGGTTGATCATGATTAGTTGACTTGGTTAGCGGAGGAGAAAATGCATGACAATTGAAAGAGAGTTTAGGCTTCTTGGGTGTAATAGTCTTGCTGAATTTATGACGATGTTCTTTGGCCTTGGGCAAAAAGAGAAGTTGAGCATTTTTACAGAAAATATTTTGGTTAAGAAAAATTCTTTTTTTTACAGAATTAGATCTAAAAAAGGTATTGATGATCCTAATGATCCAAAACAGTGGGGACCAGTACCAGCAAGATATGCAAAGCAAGGAAGATTCAATGCGGACAAAGAGTCTGTTCTTTATGTTGCGTCGGCCTCGGATTATCTGGAACGTGAAGTTAGATTGAAGGAAGGGGAAGAATACTATTTAGCAAAATACATTTGTAAAAATACTTTTAATGTCGGGAGTTTTCTTGGCGTAAACAATCAGGTTAATACACTTATTCATAAGATTGCTATGGCCGTATCATGTAATCAAGAATTAACTGAAAATGAGAATATGTTGATAGGCGAATATTTCAAGGAAGCACAGAATAAGAACCTAGAAGAGTTATCGCTGGATTTACTTGCATCGCTGTATATTTTTAAACTTCTTCCAAACTTATATGATTATACAAATAAATTGGGCAAACTGATAATGGCACAGCATGAATGTGGTATTCGATATTCTTCGGTATATGTGCCAATAGAGTTTTCTGGAGCATCTCAAATTCTTACTCTTGATGGGGAAGAATATGGGAACTATGTATTGTCACAGAAAGGATATGAAAACTTAGAGCTTGTTTCAGTGGAAAAGCGAACTGCAACAAAAACTCAAGAATTGGATGTTTTGATAACAGAATTTATGAAGGCGGCAAAAGAAGATAAGATATAAAAGACAAGGGCTTGTCGAAGGGAGACGGAAAATGAACATCAATAGTATTACTGTAAATAAATATCCGGTATCACAATTGTTAGATCCTGAAACAAGAGTGGTATTTGAAATACCTAAGTATCAGCGAGAGTATACGTGGGGAGCGCGAGAGTGGGAAGCTCTTTTTGATGACCTTACTGAAAATGATGGTGGATATTTTCTTGGTTCCATTATTTGCATTGACTCAGCAGCTGATGCAATAAATGCTCCAAGATATGAAGTTGTAGATGGACAGCAAAGGCTTACTACGTTGAGTTTGTTTTTGGCAGCACTATATACAAATTTGATTGAGCATAAAGATGAGCTCGATGAAGATCAAAATTCTGATATTTTGCAGCTCAAGAGAAAGCTTGTTCTAAAAAAGACGCAGGACAAAATAAGAGTAGTTCCGCAGGTTCAGAATAATAATCGTGATGATTATATGGGATTACTTTCAAAAATTGAACTTATTCCCAAAAGGCAAGTTCCTAAGTTTGCAGGGTTACGTAGGATTGAGAAAGCTTATGGATATTTTAAAAAACGTATTATGGATTTGATTAATTGTTCAGAGGACGAAATTGCATCTTTATTTAAGATTTTGGACAAGGTGAATTCTGCAATATTAGTAATGATTCAAGTTTCAAATCATTCAGATGCGTATACGTTGTTTGAGTCATTAAATAACAGGGGAACCCCTCTGACGGCTGTGGACTTAATTAAAAATCTTCTTTTGGCACGTCTTGAAGTAAAGGGTGAAGCGGATTTAGATTATTATTTTTCACGTTGGACAGAGATAATAGATAATCTTGGGGAAGAATACTCTGATAGGGAGAGGTTTTTTAGGCAAAATTACAATGCGTTCAGGAAAATATATAATGAACCATTCCATAATGGGGAAAGGCAGTATCCATTAGGAACTATAGCAACACGTTCAACGATGTTGGATATTTATGAAAAAATAGTAACAAGAGATCCGGTTGTAGCATTGGAGTCTTTGTCAGAGAATGCTGCAATATATGCTAGCATCATTCTAAATAGAGATGATGACATTTCTGATGAGTTGAAGGATTGTTATCTTGATTTGCAACGTGTACAAGGAGCGCCATCATACCTTTTTATTATGTATTTGGTTAAAAGGCAGCAGGAATTAGATATTACTGAAAAGGACATAATAAAAATATGTAAGTTGCTGATGAATTTCTTTATAAGACGAAATCTAACTGATACACCGCCAACACGTGATATTACCAGAATTTTTATGTCATTTATTGAGACAGTTGAGCAGAAAAGTTTTCATGGCGAAATGATTTATGATGAGCTTCGTAAGACTATTATTTGTGAATCAGCATCTGATAAGGCTTTTGAAGAGAAATTACGTGGGCCTGTATATGATGAGAATAATGGAGCTACTAGATTTATTCTGTGTATGCTTGCTAAGAGTGGTATGACTAAAGAAAATGAGCAGGATTTATGGCGGAAGACAAATAGTAATCAGTTTGTTTGGTCAATTGAACATATTTTTCCGCAGGGGGAGAATATTCCAAAGGCATGGGTAGATATGATCGCTGGGGGTGATTACGAAAAAGCAAAAGAGTATCAAACGTTATATGTACATACTTTTGGAAATTTGACAATTACGGGCTATAACAGCTCATTAGGAAATAAATCTTTCAAAGAGAAAAAGGAACGTAAAGATAATAACGGAAAGCACATTGGATATCGTAACGGTTTGAATCTTAATGAAGATGTATGCGATAAGGAAGAATGGACAGTTGATATTATCAAAGCGCGTACTGACCGCTTGGTTAATGAAATTGTGGCAAGATTTGCGTTATAATGATGCAAATCTTATAAATGACGAGGAAATAAAATGTAAGAATTATCAAGAATAATAATAGAAAGATAATGTGCAACTCATAGAGGCACAAAGAAAAGTAATTTTTTAGGGGATTTGGTTGAATTGTCATACTCAATGGAATGTGAACCTGAAGATTGGGAAGCAATACAACTTGAAAAGTATATTGATCGTGAAAAGATCCAAAGCTGAGAGAAGCGCTGGAAGATCTTGATGAGTTTCTTTTCTGTTAAAAATAAATCCTGCTGATTTGCTTGTGATGAGCAATTTCAGCAGGACTTATTTTTTGTGAAATATTGAATGGAAATTTAAATTGAACTATCAAATTTAATGATACATAAATTGGAATATTGATTTTTGGACATGCATAATTAGCTTTGTGACAACCATATATATGGGCATATATATGATTGCTTTTACAGAGAAAAAACTATAGCAATAGATCAAAAAATATTTTATAAATCGTATTATTTTTGTATTTGAACTATTGAATTTGAAAATAGACTGTGATAAACTTTGGTCTAGGAGGAAAACTATAAAATGGAAAAGAATTACGAGTGTATAGAAATCTATTCCTACAGGGATTATGGGATTGCTAAGCGTAATCTTGAAGAAATGCAGAAGGGTATTACCTCTATACAAATTGATATCGAAACGGAAGATGGGGATATTGATGATTTAGAGGCAAAATTGGAAACTCTTAAAGCGGAGTATCAAAAGCAGCAGGATATAATTAGTAAATTTATTTCTAAGCAATTTGCATTTGATTCTACAAAGTTGAGCAGCAATCTGGAATTGTATTTGAAAAAATTCAATATGAAAATTTCTGATTTAGAGGAGCTTCTTCAAGTAAGTGCAGGCTATATTTCTAGGACAGTCAATCCTGAGTCAAAAAAGAGATTGTCTGTAGATATAGTGTGGAAAATCTGTAGCATCTTTGAAATTAATATAGATGATTTGTTAAATCGTGATTTTTCTCTTCCAGAGCAGACTATTGTTCCTGTGATAGAATTTCTTGAAAGACTAACAATGCTTACAGATAAAGCTGATATACATTGGGGGAAAGTTAATACTGATGCAGAAGATTTTAAAGAACTTTTCTATAATGAGTTATTTGATAATGAAAATACAATTCTGGTCTATGATCCTAAATGTGACAGTGGAACAAATGCTGTGGGGATAAATGGTGATGTATACAATGTAAATACTGATATTGGTAATATCTATATTGTACCGGTATTTGAATTTCCTGGTACTAGAGAATATTTTGAGGTTTATGTTGAGACGGTAGATGAATTTACAGCGGATCACGAACTTGAACTGATATGTGCTACGGTGAATGATAAAAGTAATACGCTAACTGTTAAGTGCCGTGAGCTATATAATTCTATTAAAACACATGAATTTGATTTTGTAGTTTCTAATAAGGCGAAATCTTTAATGTCAGATTTTATGAAAAAATATCCTGATGATGAAGAGTTGCCTTTTGATTAAAAAAAGAGGAGGATGATATTTTATGGCGCGAGATGATTATTCAATCTGCACCGAAGACGGCAAAAGATTTTGTGACCGTCATCTTGATGAAAATGGAGATGTAATATTGGAGGGGCCGCATGGATTGGTAGTAACATTTAAAAGTCTTATGAAGCAAGCAATCAATCCTGCTGAAGCTTTTAAGCAACGCGGTAAAAGAAAAAAATAGGAGAGGTGACAAAATACTAGGTAATCCTGCAATATGGCCACATCGCATCACGGACTTTTCCACCGACATGAATGTGCTGGTAAAGTAACACACAAGCCCTTAATCATATTGATAAGCCGGAGATTATCAGTAGCCTAAAATTTAAATAATGAAAATACTTTTGAGCAAACCAAGTGGCTTGGAACCCACTTTTGAGAGAGCCGGAGTAGTTTAACTTACGAAAAATAGAAGTTAAGCTGCCCGGCTCTTTTTTATTCGTAAAACTTAGGAAGAGAGGTTTTCTAACAAACTATTGACGGTGTATTTATATGCTTCATCGGGCATTTTACCTGCATCATGTAGTTCGTATATCGGGATAAATGCGGAAAGAAACTTATTAATCGAAGTGTTGCTAGGAAGTTCATTTCCGCCGAACATAAGGTCATTTCTTAGATTATCAAGCTCATCCTCAGTGTATTCGCGGTCAGGATTTCTTTCCCAGATTATTGGAAAGTAGAGCGCGTTGTAATTCATGTGTTTCTTTTCGGTCATAGTGTCAGGAATGGCCATTTTTCCTTCACAGATGGTGTAGGGAATTTCAAGTTCTTCGTCTTTAGTGAGAGTAGTGTGCTTGAGCTTATACTCTTCAAAAAGCTGTACTAGAACTTCACACACTTGACGTGTAGATGTGGTAGGTTTTGGCTCTCTGCCTGTTACTAAGTAGTCAATAGAAACATTAAAGTGCTCGGCTAGGCGGGAAATCTGCTCAATTGAAAAGCGAGCACTATCATCGTCGCCTAATAATTTGGAAATTCTGGATTGTTGAGTTCCGGTAATATCGGCTATTTCACGTTGTTTGAGCCCTTTACATAGCTTGTTTATGTTATCGATTAGGCACTGATTATCATATATCGGCATATTAATATTCCTTTCAATAATAAGAATGATTAAAAAATATAAGGACATTATGTTGGATTATATTTTAGCACAAGCAGGATAATTACAACATAGGAGGAAAAATATGAATTCATCTTAGATAACGCTATATAGAAACAAAGTAATAAATAGAAATCGACCATACTTACTAATAACAAATAACTGAATCACGCTTGCTTTCGAGTATGCATGCAGGGCAAGAGGGATGCAAATATATTGATCTTTTTCAGGTGCTTATTCATCTGGTTAGGATTGATATCTGCATTAGACCTCTTATTCTGCATGCTTTTTTCATGCCTTAAGTGCCGGTGCAAAAGTGCGTCCCTCTTGTCGGTGATTCCAAACGACAAGGAGAGACAATCTAATGAAAATCAACGTACAGATCGACACTGAGGAGAATTATGTAATCGTTAACGGAGTAGAAGTAGCCTGCTCCAGGGAAGTTTATCTTACGACAAAGAGGGATATTAGGAGGGATGCAATGAGGAAATATCGTAATCAAAGACCGTTTATAAATGGAGAGCGCTGCAAAGGTGAATGTGAAAGATGTACCTGTTTTGAAGGTGGTAAGTGTGAGCTTTCTTCTCAGATGAGTCTTGATAGGATGAATGAGGAGGCGGCAGTAGAAGCTGTTGCTGCTGATAATGTCGAGCAGGAAGCTTGTAACAATATTCTTCTTCAGGAGATGAGAGATGCTCTTTCTGATGAAGATGAGGTAGTAAGAGATATATTTGATCGCTTAGCCCTTGAAATGACGCAAAGGGAGATTGCAAGTGACCTTGGAATAGCGCAAGGGACGGTAACTTACTATATTAAGAAGATGAGAAAAAAACTGGAAAGATTTAGATAAGAAACTCCGGCGATACGGTCTATATACGGCTGTATCGCTATTTCTTTATGATTTTCCGTGCTTGCTTACGTATATTTGTGCGTGATAAAATATTACTAAAATGTTACGAAATATTAAATATAAGGAAAAGAAATATATGGCAGAAGATAAAGTCTTTATGGACACAAACGTGTTCACGGGGATAGTTAATGATATAAGAAATGCAGCTGACCATTTGGTGCTTACGGATAGCGCGCTTAATAGTTCGGAGTGTCTAGAGGAATTCCCTGCTGGAGTAGAGATTCTTGAAGCGTTAAAGGAAGTGCATACAACATCAAAATTATATAGGTACGAGGCCGCCGCAGCTTTACCTAAAGGACTTCTTACGCTTAGAGACAGCATGATTGAAGTTGACAGGGAAGTAAGTGAAAGCCTTAGTGTCGAGAAAACCTCGGGAGGTATGAGAATTGAGTCGAAGAGGAGATATTGAACGAGAGATTCGTCACAACTGTGAGAAAATCGATGAGTATAGGGAAAAGATTTCAAGACTTCAAGAAAAAGCTGAAATAATAAAAGAGAAGGAACGCACCATTCGTGAAGAAGTTTATGAACCAGCAAGGTCTTATGATATGACTCATGGTGATGCGTTTAGGGGACAGCTTGAGCAGGAAGCTGAAAGATATCAGTCAGAAATTGGTAGTAGGACTGCGGCGGGATTAAGTGAAACGTCGCAGCTTTTGTCAGATATCCAAAGAATAATAGACAGAATATATGAGCTTATCGAAGAACTAGAGCATAGAAATAGCGAGCTTGAAGCAGAGCTAAGCTCATTGACGGATGATGATTAAAAGGATGGAGTATTGTATAGATGGGGTTAGTTTACGAAGATGAAAGGTATTTTTCTGCGTGTGATGTAAAGAAATTTGATGTAGAAAAGTTTGATAGATTTGTTGATAATCTTGCGAATGATATAGATAGGTATACCGGGGATGCAAAAGCGCTTGAAAGCGGATATGGCAAATATTACAACAACAGCACTTATGTAGGAAAAGCGGCAACTGCCTCAAAGGAATTTATTGATCGCAAACAGTTCGAAAAATTCCATGTAGGTAGTAAGGATATTCAAAGAGAGCTTTTTAATAGGTGTCTTGGTGTTAAAAATATGTTCGAATCGAAGGTTGACCCTTCGCCAAAAGCTCGTATAGATAATGAAACGCTGGATCTGATTAAGCGTGATTATATGGCCTATGCCGATAAACTTGAATATGAAGGTTATGATATCGAGTGCATAGCACGGGAAATAGAAAGCGAATATGGAAAATATGGTGACGTTACTCAGCCAAATTATCGCAGGGCGTTGGTAATTTATGATGAATTCTGTGGAAGCGGAGGTTTTCTGGATAAATGCTTACGAAAGTTTGAAGGCTTCAATGAGGAAGCAAGGCAATACACAAAGCGTTCTATGATTAAAGAGCAATCAAATGATTTGCAGAGAAATATAAAAGCTACGGCTACAGCTCTTGAAGGAATGACGGTATTTAAAACTGACGTTCAAGGCCAGTCAGTATGGCTTAATGCACTTGATACAAATAAAGCCGTAGTTGATCCGGAAAAGCTGGCAGCAGATATAAAAGAGTGTTTCGAACTTACAGGAATAAAATATGACAAAAATGCTATTGTTGATGTTAATATAATAAAAGAGGCAACTGATTTAGCGCTACTTAATTGCAAGAGCAAAAACGAAAAAGTTGCTTTACTGGCTTGTTCGAATTCTATGCAGGGGCTTCTTATAGATGATCCAATGACAATAAAGCAATTTTTGGAAGCTTTTTGGGTAGAACTTGTTGGAATAGTATCTACAATAGCAACGGCAATTGCTGGTTTTGTAGCAGGACTTACGGCAGGAACTATTATAGCAGTGGCAGTCCTTATAATCCTATCAGTTATTTTGATAATTGCTGCGTTTCATGCAGATGATATTAAAAAATTTGTTTCTCCTAAAGAAAAAGAGGAGAATAGCCATATTATTGATATTCCACCGCAGGAAGAGCAAAAACCTATAATTGAAGGTCCTACAGCAACGCCGAAGGAGGGACCTTCAGTAACTGATATTCCGTCAGGCGATGTGGAAGAAAAAGAGTTAGGTCGTGAAATATTCCCGAAGACTCCGGCAGATGAGCAAAAATCGAAGATAACGACGAGTCGTGCTACACTTCCTGATGAGGAAAAGGCTGAAAGATATAAGGATTGTGAATGGTATGAAAATGAGCCTGATCCAAATGGAAAAAGAACAAAAAATAAGATTAGACCGAATGAAAATGCAACGGAATCGCATGTAGTATATCAAAAGGATCCTGTAACTGGAGAGATAACACATTATAAATATTATGAATGGAACTCTTTGAATCCAAGTCATTTTGATGAAAAATTTGGATATGATAGGACAGGTGCTTCTCATACCAATAAAGTAACGAAAGAGGATGTTCAAACTCCGCATGTGCATGATCCTGATACGCCAGGAGGAGTAAGAAAACCTTCAATAGAAGATATTCCAAGATAAAGGAGCATATTTGAATGACTAATTACATTAAATGGTTAGAAAAATGGTATAGAGACAATTGTTATGATGAATGGGAGCATACGTATGGTATTAAAATTTATACATTAGATAATCCCGGATGGACAGTACTTGTTGATCTATCATATACGTATATGGAAGATAAAGAATTTTCAGAGCTGGAAATAGATAATTCTGATGATGATTGGATTATGTGTCGTGTGAGGAAAAAGCAATTTAAAGGCAGTGGAGATCCTAATAAACTGGAAGAAATAATCAAGGTATTTAAGGAATGGGTTGAGAGTTATCAGAATAATCCTGGGTTTGAATTAGAAGATATTGTTAGAAACAAGATTAGCCCGAAAAGAGATGCAGATAAAAAACATGTTATGTTTATTAAGGATCACGATACCGGAAAAATATTGAATTATAAGGTGTATAATCCTAATCCGGAGAATCCAGATGGATTTGATGAGGAAATCAGATATGATGCGGTAGGTGTTTCTTTTAACAAGGTAAGCGCAGAAATCATAGAGTCTCCGCATGTTCATGATCCGAATACTCCGGGGGGCGTAAGAAAAGCTGATTCGGATGAAATACCAGGATAAAGGAGCAAATAATGGCTAATTATATTAAGTGGTTAGAGGAATGGTATAAAGATCTCTGTGATGGAGATTGGGAGCATGCCCATGTTATGCAAATTGATACTATTGATAATCCCGGATGGTGTGTGACGATTGATTTTGAGGACACAGAACTAGAAGATAAAGAGTTTCCAATGCTTAGAATCGATAATTCTGATGATGACTGGATTATATGTTATGTGAAAAATAAGAAATTTATAGGCAGTGGAGACTCAGATAAATTAGAAGAAATAATTAAAGTATTTAAGGAGTGGGTTGAGAGCAACCAATAATTCTTGTATATTGATTTAGATAAGAAAAGCAATCTTCTGCTTGGGTAATTGGAGCCAATACAGAAGATTGCTTTTTTTAATCTTTCTTATAGAACATTGATTCGTAGCCATCGGCCCTAAGGAGCAGGCCATCTGCCCATGATGGCGTAATTGCCATTTGCTTGCAGATATAATTAACGGATTCCGCCATAGGACACTCTATGATCACTTCGTCATGGACGTGTGCGCAGATATTATATGCGGATAAGGTTTTCATGGAGTTGCAGAGTATATCGCGGCTAATGGCTTGAATGATATTTTCTACAAGTTTTCCTCCGAAGGTTTCAAGCCTGGTCCAGTGCTTAGTTCCATCTGTGCCTTCATAGGTAATACTCTCTGAACCATATTTGTTAATGCCAATCTGAGGTTTGACGTAGGAGAGCATCCTTCCTGAAGGCAAAATAATAAAGAGCATTCCGGATTTGCAGACAAACTGTATTCCATGAGTTTCTGTAGTGGTTTTATTGATAATAGCAGCCTTGGCTTTTTTATCAATTTCATACCAAAGGGATACGATCTTAGGATTTGATTCACGCCACATATCTACAAGGGGCTGGAGCTCTGATTCTTCCATTCCAGCTTCAATGGCGCCCATAGCTTTTAAGGCACCAACACTACCGCCATAACCGCATGAGAGCTCACATTGTTTCCCTTTTGATCTGAGTTCTCCGTTTATTCCATGTTTTACAACAGGCTTTTTGAACATTCTGCTGGCGGTTTCACAGTAGATATCGCCGTTATTGGCAAATACTTCCATACGCCATTCTTCGCCTGCAAGCCATGAAAGGACTCTTGCTTCGATAGCTGCAAAGTCTGCAACGATAAACTTATATCCCGGACGGGGAATAAGAGCAGTTCTTGTAAGTTCAGATAAGACCTCTGGTACTGAATTGTATAAGAATGAGAGAAGTTCATAGTCGCCTCGTTTTACAGTATCTCTGACAATTTCAAGCTCATCCATTTCATTTCTTGGAAGGTTTTGCAGCTGTATGCCTCTACCGGCAAAGCGACCCGTGTGGGAACCATAGAATGCAAAACATCCACGTGCTCTGTTATCTTTGCAGATCATATTTGTCATAGCAGTATATTTTTTTACTGATGATTTTGCTGATTGCTGGCGAAGTTCAAGAACTTTCTTTAGATTATCTGGGGCTGTTTTTAAAAGCTCTGAAACCTGTTTTTTTCCAAGTGAATCTGTTTCAAGGCCGTTACTTGAAAGCCATGCTTTCATCTGGGATACGCTGTTAGGATTATCGAGGCCTGTTATTTTTTTCAAAGCATTCTGAAGCTCATTCTGAGCCATCTCATCCATAGATATAGCTTGGCGAACAAGGTCCATATCAATAAGGATTCCTCGATCGTTGATTCTCTGATCAAGGTGATATTCATCCCAAACAAAGTCAGGAACAGGATATTTATAAAAGCTTTTATGTATGTTCATTTCAACTTCAACGTCACGGATGTTGTATTTCTTAAAGAGCTCCCATTTTTCTGGGGCATGCTCTGGAAGATTACGAGTTCGTCCTTCGTTTACTTTTGTAGGTTTGCAAGGACAGCAGAAGTATTTTATGAGTTCTTTGCCTTCAGTCATTTTCTGTTCATCAAGTCCTAAGACGCGCCCTGAGTCAGCAAGTTTGAGGGGGAGCCCTAAGTAAGCAGCCCATATCATGTCACATTTCCAACCTTCCGGATTAATGTATCCGGCGTTACCATCGTTACAAAATGCGGAAGCAATATAAGGCCTATTTTTCTTTAACCATTCGGATAAGCAGACACGTTCAAATGATGCGTTATAAGCCCATTTTTCTATTTTTTCATCTACAAGAGCTTGTAATATGTTTTCAGGTATTTTTTCTCCGTTTGCGACATCAATGCATATTACAGGTGCATCATCAATGGAGTAGGAGAAGAGAAGTATTTCAAAATTATCAGATTGAGCGTATTTATATACTCCGGACTTTTGAAGGTCAATATCGGAGTAGGTTTCTAAGTCTATTGATATTTTCATATGTATCACCTTATAAAAATGGGGCAGCAGCTATATAACTGCTGTCCCTATATATAAAAAAGGAGAAAACTTAATCTAAGAAGCTTTCATCTGAGCTTTCTGAAGCAAAAGAAGCAAAATCGTTCTCAGCGCTTGATTTTCCTCCAAGGGACTCGCCTTTTCTAAGAACCTGAAGGTTATTAAGGCCGGCTGCAATTCCCTTGTTTCCGTTTGTGTTATAAGCATAGAAGTTGATACTTGCTCTGCCATAAACACCTGAGTAGCATTCACTTCGATCAATTATCTGATTGCAGCTTGCATCTACGATGCCGGGAGCTGTATCTGAATTTGCGTTGATAAAGTAGCATCCAGCGTATGCTGCATCATCGGGACGATCTATATCGCCGTCACGAAGAGGTGTTTTGATATTTGTAAGAGCAGGAACAGTCTTTGCGTTTCCTTTGAGCTTTCCTTCGCCTTCTTCGTAAGCAGCCTGTATAGCCTGTTTGATGTCATTTATTGTCTTTGTATCGCTCTTTTTGATGATGAGACTTACGCTGTACTTTGGTTTGCCACCATTGAGTGATGGCTTGGGATCCCATACATTTGCATATGAGAATCTGGTTTCAGGGCCTGTGATTACTTTACTATTTGACATATTATTTGTCCTCCGTGTATTCTTTAAAATCTTCTGCGGCCAAGTTGTATTCTGGTCGCTTGTCATTTATAGGTACTAAAACTGGTTTTCCTTTTGGTTTGGTTATGTAATTGCCGAGTACTTCTTCAAATTTCTTTTTTCCAAGAAGGGAGGTCATGGCGCTTATTCCAAGAACTTCTTTCTTGTATGGATCAAAGCCTTCTTTGGAAACTGCAGCAGCAACAGCAGCTTCATCGATATACTTTCTAACAGACCTTCCTTCAACGACTTTGAATCCATCAAACTTCTTACCTTTAAGGCTTTCTGAAAGAGCATAAGTTTTAACGTCATTTGCCCATGAAACAAGGTTATCTACTTTATCAAGAACTACAGATATTTCTGCATCTGAAAGTGTTTCAGGAAGCTTAAATTCATGTTTGGCAAGCTCAAGGTTTGCTTCAGCTCTTTTTCTGCAGGTAGCTTTTACTTTGCAGAACTGGCAGTGAGAGCCTGCTACGAATTCACCTTCACCCTTTATTGCAAGCTGAGCTTTGGGGGCAAGGAAATCATCTGCCCAAGCTAAAAGGTCAGAAACTTTAATTGACCATGATGAGATGTTTTCTTTTCTTGGCTGTATTATGTGCATGCATATTTCATCAAAGTCATAGATTCTGCCGAACATTGATATAACGCCAAGCGCATAGCACTTCATCTGTATATTGTCTGTAGCATCTACAAAGACGCCTACGCCGTGCTTGTAGTCACATACATGGGTGATGCCATCGGCTAAGATAATGCAGTCTGCCGTACCAAATCCGTCCGGCACCCATCTTGAGAAATCAACTCTCTGCTCAACAAAGATTGCTGGATTTTGGCATGTCTTTTTAACTTCAGCCACGATCTCATTTATTGTCTGCAGATATATTTCTGCACAATGCTGCATTTCCTCGTTGTAATAGGTGAGATCTTCTGTGGGATCTTTAGTTTCAATCCCGTATTCCTTTTCTAAAAGATAAGAACATAACAGGTGTGCATCGGTACCTTCTTGCGCATAAGGAGAGGGTTCATCCTCTGCTTGCTGATTTAATAGAGCAGAAGGAGTGCACGTGGTCCATCTTTTTGCAGAAGATGGTGGGAGCAGAGCATGCTTAGCCATTTCCGATCTCCTTTGCTTTTTCAAGAAGCTCTGCATACTTATCTGAAGGAACAGCAGATAGCTTTTCTACGTTGTAGCTCTTAATAAGCGCGTGTACTTCCTTATCAAATCCGGCCCTTGCCTTTTCCATAAGAGCCTTCTTTACATCAGGAAGGCTAATTACAGGGGCTAGAGCTTCTTCCTTTTTTGTATCTGGTGAGAAGGGAAGTTCATTCTCTGTAGCTGCAGTGTCCTGTTTGCTTTCATTTGTGTTTGCTTCTTCTACTTTCTGAATTCTGTCCATCAAGAGGAGAAGATTGTCACACATTGCCATTAGTTCTTTTCTTATTGCTGTAAGCTCTTTTACATATTTTTCTTCCATTTTGTGTTCTCCTTATCTGTTTGCTTCATTTGTAAGTAGTAGCTTTGCAAGCCTTTTGGCTATTGCTCCGATCGTTAGTAGAATTCCTGCAAGTTCTAAATCATTCTCAGGATTCCATCCATCTGACTTTCTTCGAAGTTCGTTGTTTTGCATTTTGCTTCCTCGCTTTCTAGGGGCTTATTTGCCTTCCTACATTTCCTAATTACAAAAGGACTTATCTTGAACGAGACTTTTGTATCTTTTCTCGTTTCATGCGCCTCTAATACCCCTAATTACAAAGGCGGGAGTTTTGAACGAATTTTTTTGAAAAAATTTTGAGAGGTTTTTAAAAGTTCTCGTTCAAGGTGGGACTTTCTGTAATTGGGAAATATATAGGGATGAAAATCCTTAAATCACAAAAGAAGGAGAGATAATAATGCAATTCAGACTGTATACCGCTGATGTGACTGGAAATAAAGCAAATTGCTTATACCCACATGAGGCGGTGATTACAAATGAGAAGGAGCTTGCAAGGGCAGTAAGCAAAGATCACGTAGCTGCAAGGTACAAAGACTCCTACAGAAACATTTCAAAATTTGAATCTTCAGATGTTATCACGATGGATATTGATAACACTGAGACAGATGAGCCATCAGAGTGGATTACGCCGATTAAACTCGAAAGTATCATGCCGACAACACAATATTTTCTTGTGCCAAGCCGTAATCACATGAAAGAAAAGGATGGGAAGAGTGCAAGACCAAAGTATCATGCATTCTTTCCTATTGATGCGTGCGACAGCGCAGAAGTTTATGCAGCTATAAAAGCGCATCTTCAAAAGAACTATTCATTCTTTGATCCTAATGCTCTTGATGCTGCAAGGTTCCTATTTGGTTCAAATGTAAGAGCAGAAGACATCATTGTTCATGACGGATGGGAATCAATAGAGGAAGCGTGTGAGATAGACAGGGCTTCTTTAAAGACTTCTCCTAAAGAGGTTAAGCCTGCAAGAAGAGAGACAGCTTTTTCAAAGATTATTCCTATGGGAAAGAGAAATACAACGCTGTCAGTCTTTGCAGCAAGGATTCTAAAAAGATATGGGGAGTCGGATAAAACTCATGAGCTTTTCCTAAATAGGGCCGCAGACTGTGAGGAGCCTCTTGGCGCTGAAGAACTAAAAACCATATGGAACAGCGCGGTCGGTTTTTATAACAAAACTGTTCTTACTGATCCTTCATACCAGTCACCGGATGAATATTCTAATGACTTTGGATATTTTTCGCTTATTCCGGATGACTATTCTGATGTTGGCGAAGCTGCTGTGTTTGCAAGAGAGTATGGAGATCAGGTTAAGTACACCGATGGAACGCACTTTCTTAATTACACAGGAGAGCTGTGGGAGGAGTCACCGCTATCAGGGTTTGTTCCTTTTATGGAGTTTATTGATGTACAGCTTGCTGATGCAAGGGAAACTCTTGCTACTTCAACAGAAAACCTTATAGCTACAGGGGTTCCCAAGGAGCTTGTTCAAAAAGGCGGTAAAACACTTGAAAAGCAGATAACCGATGCTGATATGTGGAAGGCATATGAAGAGTTCTTAAAGGCTTCTCAGTACTATGCCTTTGTTATGAAACATAGAGACTATCGATATATTCAGTCCACGGTTAATACAGTAAGACCGATGGTTAGGATTGGAACTGATGAGCTTGATAGGGATGGGTTTCTTCTTAATACGCCGGGTATGACGATTGATCTAAGAAAAGACATTACAGAGGCGCATTACCCGGAACCAATGGACCTTATTACAAAGCAGACCGCTTTTGCTCCTGGTGATGAAGGTGATTTCATATGGCAGGAAGCTTTGGATACATTCTTTTGTGGCGATTTGGAGCTAATTGAGTATGTTCAAAAGATTGTTGGCCTTGCTGCAATAGGAGAAGTATTTATGGAAGCCCTCATCATTGCATATGGAGATGGACGAAACGGTAAGTCAACGTTTTGGAACACCATAGCAAATGTGCTTGGCTCGTACTCAGGAACAATATCTGCAGAGACGCTTACCGTTGGATGTAAGCACAATGCAAGACCTGAGATGGCAGAGCTTAAAGGCAAGCGCCTTGTTATAGCAGCAGAGCTTGAAGATGGTATGAGGCTTTCTACTTCTATAGTAAAGAAGCTCTGCTCAACGGATGAGATTGCAGCAGAGAAGAAGTATAAAGACCCGTTTAAGTATCGCCCAAGCCATACTTTGATTCTTTATACAAACCATCTTCCAAGGGTTGGAGTATCAGATACTGGAACATGGCGCCGCTTAATTGTCATTCCTTTTAACGCAAAGATTGAGGGAAACTCAGATATCAAGAACTATACAAGTTACCTTACTGAACATGCAGGACCCACAATCATGAAGTGGATTATAGAAGGAGCACATAAAGCAATGAAGGATAATTTCCGAATTGAAAAGCCAAAGGTTGTAACTGATGCGATTGAGAAATACAGAAGTGACAACGATTGGCTTGGTGAGTTCCTCAGCGAGTGCTGCGATGTTGATCCTTCTTATAAACAAAAGTCTGGTGAGTTTTATCAAGAGTATAGGAATTTTTGTCAGATGCGAGGAGATTACATAAGAAGCACATCAGATTTCTATACGGCTCTTGAGGCGATTGGATTAACAAAAAAGAAGCTAAAGAATGGCAGTTTTATAAGTGGGGTGCAACTCAAAAACGATGACTTTTTGGAATAATGTTGGTTTTTGACTGTCATCTTTAAGAAAGGTGACGGTCGATGATAGTCATTTCCATAAGTCCTTTATATGAGATTTTTTCATTATTTTTTCTATATATAAAGTTTTGGATTCAACTGTCATCGACTGTCACCCATTTATAGAATGCCTGATGGATAGGCATGTTGGAGGAAAAGAATGTTAGAAAAAGAAATAGAAAGCAGACTGGTTATTATGGCGAAAAAGAGGGGATGCATTCCGGTAAAGCTGTTGTCTAGTAGTTTTAATGGGCTGCCGGACCGACTTATCTTAGCACCTGGTGAGAAGATGAGCTTTATTGAGCTTAAGGCCCCTGGAAAAAAGCCAAGGCCGTTGCAGCTTAAAAGACATAAGGAACTGAGAGACCTTGGATTCAAAGTATATGTGGTTGATTCCATAGATATGATAGCGGAGGTGCTTGATGAAATATGTGCCACATAAGTATCAAAAGCAGTGCATTGATTTTATATTATCGCACCCAGAAGCAATGGTGTGGCTTTCATGCGGTCTTGGGAAAACTTCAATAGGCCTTACCTGTTTGGAAGATCTTCTCTTTGATTATTTTGAGATTAGTAAAGTACTTGTTATTTGCCCTATACGTGTTGCATTCACGTGGAGAGATGAGATTGAGCAGTGGGACCATTTAAAGCACCTTAAATATGTGATTGCAACTGGGACAGAGAAGCAAAGGTTACAAGCGCTTACTTCTGATGCTGATATTTACATCATAAACAGAGATAACATCGACTGGCTTGTAAATAAATCGGGAGTTCCATTTATCTGGAATGCTTGCGTAGTTGATGAGGTGTCTTCGTTTAAGAACAGCCAAAGTAAAAGATTTAAAGCACTTATGAAGTGCAGGCCAAAGTTTAAAAGGATTATTGCTCTTACTGGAACGCCATCAAGTAACGGCCTAACTGATCTTTATGCTGAGTTTAAGCTGATGGATTACGGCGAAAGGCTTGGAAGATTTATAGGACAGTTCAGAACATCTTTCTTTAAACCGGCGGCTTTTAATGGAGCCATTGTATATAAATATGTGCCGCTTCCTGGAGCTGAAGAAGAGATTTATAAACGAATCTCAGATATCACGATAAGCATGGAGGCTACAGACTATTTGGATATGCCAGAGCTTATTGAGTCAAATTACAACGTGACTCTTTCGGATAAGGAGATGAAAAGGTATGAGGAGCTTAAGAAAGATTTTGTTATGACTCTTCCTGAAGGAGATGTTACGGCTTCAAATGCTGCAGCTCTTGCCGGGAAACTAACGCAGCTTGCAAATGGAGCAATCTATTCTGATGACGGGAAGATTATAAAGATTCATGATGCAAAGCTTGATGCTTTGGAAGATATAGTTGAGTCACTTCAGGGAAAAACGATGCTTTTGGCATATTGGTACAAGCATGATCTTGAAAGAATAAAGGAAAGACTTGAAAAAATCGGTGTTTCATATCAGCAGATTGGAACTGATAAAAGTATCAAGGACTGGAATGCAGGCAAGATACAGATTGGCATTATTCATCCGGCATCTTGTGGGCATGGGATTAACCTTCAAAAAGGCGGATCACATATCGTGTTCTTTGGGCAGATATGGTCACTTGAACTTTATCAGCAAACAGTAGCACGTCTTTGGCGACAAGGGCAAAAGGAGAAAACAGTAATTGTGCAGCATATTGTTTCTAAGGGAACAATTGATGAAAGAATTCTCAAAGCATTAACAGAGAAGGATATGACGCAATCTGCACTTATATCAGCTGTGAAAGCTGAATATTATGGAGGAAAAGAAGAATGACTGCAAAAGAATACTTATCAAGAGCTTTTTATTTAGATATGAGAATTAATAGCAAAGCTATGCAGATAGCTGAACTTGAGGCATTGGTGACTAAGGTGTCTACGGTTCTTAATCCGGTAAAGGTTCAGACGTCCATTGAAAATCATAGGATGGAAGATACGATCATTAAGATGCATGAGTATCAAGAAGAATTGGATAATGATATAAAAAATCTTATTCAGCTTAAGCTAGAGATAAAGAAAATAATTGATACTGTGCAGGAAGATGAGCTGAGGATTGTACTAGAGCTTCGTTATCTTTCTTCGATGCGTTGGGAGGATATTGCTGTGAGGATGAATTACAGTATTGATCATGTTTTTTATCTTCACAGAAGGGCACTAAAACTTGTTAAACTTCCTGCTGCGTGAAAAGATAACAGTAAATAACATAGAAAACAAGTATGCTCCTATGATATGTTTATAGTGGAAAAAATGATAAGAGCCTCGAGGGATTAAATCCTTTGGGGCTTTTTCGGTAATAAGGAATATGTACCTCTTTTATTGTATAATTGATAGTGTAGGAGGTAATGAACTTATGAGTAATGAGGAATACCAAAAACTAATCTCTGACCTTGAATTTATAGTTGCTAAGCATTGCAGGACAAATGATGGAGAATGCTATCGATACCCAGTATCTTGTGATAACCATTCGTTAACGGGTGAAATTGAAGGCCGTATTCCAGATGATGCTTATTCTAAATTGGAGTATAGATTTGGTATACACACCCTAGAGATAGGAAAAGCGCTAGAAGAGATCGTTGACTATTTTAAAGACAACTATGATATTGGAAATCAAAGTTTATTTGATATGTTAGATGAGTAATAAGAACGACGAAGCCTCGAAGGACCAAAATCCTTTGGGGCTTTTTATGTGGAGGAAACATGCCAAGAAAAGCAATGCATCCGTGTCAGCATCCAGGATGCCCAAACATTTGTAGCGGCCGTTATTGCAATGAACATAAAGTACTTCATCCAAATGGTGACAGGAAGAGCGCTGCTGAGCGTGGTTATGGAAGTAAATGGCAGAGAGCAAGGAAAAGGTTTCTTGATAGACCAGAGAACTTTTTCTGTTTGAAATGCAAAGAAGAAGGTGTTTTTACAAGGGCTACGGTTGTGGATCATATTAAGCCACACAGAGGAGACCCTTTTTTGTTTTGGGATGAAAGTAACTGGCAGCCTCTTTGTAAAAAACATCATGATTTAAAAACATGGAATGAGGATAAAAATCCTGTATATAAGTATTGATGAGGGGAGGGGCGGTTTGAATCTCTAAAGTGCATATACCCCAGGACCGGGCCGGACCCTCACGTGCAAAAATCGCGAAATCAAACGGGGTATTAACCAAAGGGAATATAGGAGTACAAAAAATGGCTAGAGATGGAACTGCCCGAGGCGGTCAGAGAGTAGGAAGTGGCCGTAAATCGAAGGCTTTAACTGAAAAAATTGAAACCGGGAACCCTGGTGGAAGGAAGCTTAAAGTAATACAGCTTCCGAAAGGTTCAGAACTTAAAGGCGAGGATGTTCCTGATCCAAAAGAATACCTAAGCGCTAAGCAAAAGAACGGTGAATCGCTCGGCGCTGATGAGATATTTAAGAATACCTGGAAATGGATAAAAGAAAGGGGCTGCGATCAGCTAATTAGCATTCAGCTCGTTGAACAATATGCTATGAGCGTAGCAAGATGGCTCCAATGTGAGCAGGCTATTTCAGAATATGGATTTCTTGCTAAGCATCCTACAACCGGAGCTGCTTGTGCTTCGCCATATGTGCAGATGAGTCAGCAGTACATGAAGCAGATCAATTCTGTTTGGTATCAGATTTTTCAGGTTGTAAAAGAAAACTGTAGTGAAGAATTTATGGGCACTCCACAGGACGATATGATGGAGCTGCTTCTTAGAAAGAGAAAAGGATAATTGATGCGGAATGAAAAATCAGAGTTTTTACGTGCTCTTAAAAAGAAACGACATAAGATGTCTGCTCAGGAGTATAGGACTCTTAAGGGACAGGCTCTTAAGGGAGAAGTTAATGCAGCCAGTAAGGGTATGTGTAAGATCATCAGAAGGAGGGGACTTCGTTGAGCAGAACTACTACAGAAATGAAAATGGTTGAGACTTCAAAGCTCATCCCATATATAAACAACGCAAGAACACACTCCCCGGAGCAGATAAATAAGCTGCGTGGTTCCTTACGAGAGTTTGGATTTATAAACCCTGTAATTATTGATGCAAATTACAACGTTATTGCCGGGCATGGAAGACTTATGGCAGCTAAGGAAGAAGGTATTACAGAGGTACCGTGTGTATTTGTTGATTATCTTACTGAAGCTCAAAAGAAGGCTTATATCCTTGCTGATAATAGATACGCACAGGATGCAGGCTGGGATGAACAGATGTTAAAGGCTGAGATTGAAGCATTAGAAGGAATGGAGTTTGATGTTTCGCTCACAGGCTTTAATGAAGATGAGCTATCTGATCTGTTTGCAGATGAGAATAAGGCAAATGTAGAAGATGATGACTTTGATTTATCTGAGGCACTTGAGGAAGCCGCATTTGTTGAAAGAGGAGATGTCTGGGTTGTAGGAAAACACAGGCTCATGTGTGGTGATGCAACGTCTCCTGATGATGTGGCTACTTTAATGGATGGGAAGAAGGCTAATCTTATCATTACCGATCCGCCTTATAACGTAGCTTTTGAAAGCTCAGATGGATTATCAATTAAAAACGACAAGATGGAAAACGACAAGTTTTATGAGTTTCTTCTTGCTGCATTTAAAAATATGGCCGAGCATCTTGAAAAAGGTGGCTCGGCTTATGTATTCCATGCAGACACAGAGGGCCTTAACTTCAGGAAGGCATTTATTGATGCGGGTTTCCATTTATCGGGATGCTGCATCTGGGTGAAAAACTCTTTGGTTCTTGGAAGAAGCGATTACCAGTGGCAGCATGAGCCGGTCCTTTATGGATTCCTACAGAACGGTAAACATTACTGGAGCAGCAAAGCAGGAAGATCACAGACAACCATTTGGAACTTTGATAAGCCAAAGAAAAATAAGAATCACCCGACATCAAAGCCGCTTGATCTTCTGGCGTATCCTATTGGGAATTCCAGTCATGAGAATGCGATTGTAATAGATACATTTGGTGGCTCCGGTTCAACTCTTATGACCTGTGAAAAGACAAATCGAATATGTCATACGATGGAGCTTGATGAAAAGTATGCTTCGGTTATTCTTCGCCGCTATGTTGAAGATACCGGCGATGCAGAAAACGTCTATGTATATAGGAACGGACAAAAGCTCATGTATAACGATCTTGTTAAAATGCTTGATTTTGGAGCATAAAATGCACAAAAGATTAGCTCCATGTTTGTACATATTACATGCACATAATTGTTGCTATTATGGCCGCTTAGAGTGATATATGTAGTACCAAAACAAAGGAGGACAAAAAATGGAGTACACATTTAACAAGGCGGTAAAAAAGATATTGGTACAAACAGTTGAAGAGGTGACCGGAGAAAAGGCTAAATACTTAGGAGTTCCATCATGTGCATACCAGATCGGAGATTACACGGTGGAAAGAGACGGGACTTTAAAATGGGACATCAACCTTGACAGGCAAAAAGGTGATGCTTATTTAAGCGGAAGCGTGGTAGGAGCCTGCGTGAGGGCAACAGGAGTTACACCTAAGTGCTTGGAACAAGAAGAACATGTAGAAGAAAACGCGGAGGACGAGGGCGGCGGCTTTACAGTCGAGATACCCTTAGAAAAGGTAAATACAGAAAATTTGCTAAAACTCCTTGAGGCAAAAGGCAAGCTTATAAAGAAAGCGTTGGGCATAGACAATGTGGAGTTTATAAAGACACAAGAGTCAGTGATATTCACTTGGTTTCAGGACAAAGATTATGAAGAAGACAAAGTTCTAGCATATACAAAGTTCATTTCAGCCATTTGCGAGATGACAATGAAACAGCAAAGGATTAGCGCAAAGGAAAAGGAAGTGACAAACGAGAAATACGCATTCAGATGCTTCCTTTTAAGACTCGGATTTATCGGAGAAGAGTACAAGAAAGATAGAAAGATTCTACTTGAAAAACTTAACGGTTGCTCAGCTTTCAAAGAGCCGAAAGGGGGTGAACAGTAATGTTCTTCCCTGATAAACACATCGTAAATCGTATAAAGAAAGATTATCCGGAAGGGACCAGAGTTGAGCTGGTTCACATGGATGATCCTTATACGAAAATTCCGGAAGGAACCAAGGGAACGGTTCAGGTGGTTGATGATACCGGAACAATTCATGTGAAATGGGATTGCGGGTCAAGCCTTGGAATTGTTTACGGCGAGGATTCATGCAGGAAGGTTGGTGGCAAAGAATGATGGAACAAAGGAAATGTCCTAAATGTGGAATGACTTACAGTGTGCCACCTGCTTTATCCAGATTAGATAATAAGACAAAAATATGTCCTGACTGCGGAACTAGAGAGGCGCTTGAAAGCATTGGAATGAAAATCGAAGATCAGGATAAGGTTCTTGATACCATTCATGGAGCTTTAAGAAATAAGCTCAATTGAACAAGATGTTTTCTACATATTTGTTGCTTATACACGTTGAGATGTATCTGCTTTAGAGCGAATATGTACCTACTAAAACCAAAGGAGGTCAGGAACATGACAAAGAAAGAACGAGAAGAATACAAAAGGCTCTTTAAAGAAGGCACCATCGGGGTTCCACAAGGAGATGGCAAATACAAGATTGCACATTATTGGGCAAAGGTTTACGACGAAGGCAGCGAATACGGAATTAACGAAGGCCGCATTTCAAAACTTACAATCAAGATTGAAGGGGTAACAACACTTTGCTACGACAGGGGGTGGGACATAGAGCCGGATGAAGACGATGAAGCAACAATGATCGCGTACAGCATCATTCTTCAAGAATACAACTAAAGAAACAAACCTAAAGGGCCGAAAGGCCTTTTGGTCGTAGATACAAGAACTCATCTGAGTTCTATTTTTTTGCAAGGAAATGATATGGCGAATAAGAAAACAAAGTTTGAGCCAACGAGATTCATGGCGGAGGGTTCACATTATGATAAGGAGCAAGCAGATTATGTAGTAAATTTCATACAGTGCTTATGTCATACAAAAGGAAAATGGGCAGGCAAGCCATTTATGCTTCTTCCTTGGCAGGAGGAAATCATAAGAAATATATTTGGAATACTAAAAGAAAATGGCAATAGGCAGTTTACGACAGCTTATATTGAGATTCCCAAAAAGAACGGCAAGTCAGAACTTGCAGCGGCGGTTGCTTTGTATCTTTTGTTTGGCGATGGAGAAGCATCCCCGGAGGTTTATGGTGCCGCTGCAGATAGACAGCAGGCAAGTATCGTATTTGACGTTGGAAGAGTTATGTGTGAACTTACACCGGCTCTTGAAAAGCGTAGCAAGATAAAAGGCGCAACAAAAAGGATTGATAACCTTTATAACAATGGCTTTTATCAGGTGCTTTCTGCTGAAGTAGGTACAAAACACGGACTAAACGTAAGTGGTCTTGTTCTTGATGAAGTTCATGCACAGCCAAACAGAAATCTATATGATGTTCTTACAAAAGGATCCGGAGATGCAAGAGAACAACCTTTATATTTCCTAATTACTACTGCTGGAAATGATACAAATAGCATTTGCTATGAGCTTCACCAGAAGGCAATTGATATTATTGAGGGGAGAAAAACGGATCCGACATTCTTTCCAGTTATTTACGGTGCAAAAGAAGATGAGGATTGGACTGATCCGGAAGTATGGAAAAAGGCGAATCCTTCTCTTGGAGAAACAATACAGATGGAGAAAGTTGTGGCAGCCTGTGAATCAGCAAAGCAAAATCCTGCTGAAGAAAACAGTTTCAGACAGCTACGACTTAATCAATGGGTTAAGCAGGCCGTCAGATGGATGCCAATGGATAAATGGGATGCTTGCGCATTTCCGGTTGATGAGGACGAGCTTGAAGGTCGTGTTTGCTATGGAGGACTTGATCTTTCAAGTACAACGGACCTTACATCCTTTTGTTTGGTGTTTCCGCCGGTAGATGAAGAAGATAAGTACTATGTGCTTCCTTACTTTTGGCTTCCAGAGGAGACATTGGAACTACGAGTAAGAAGAGATCATGTAAATTATGATCTATGGGAAAAACAAGGATTTATACAGACAACCGAAGGAAACGTTGTTCATTACGGCTATATTGAGAAGTTTATCGAAAAGCTTGGAGAAAGGTTCAATATAAGAGAAATTGCTTTTGATAGGTGGGGAGCTGTGCAAATCTCGCAGGACCTTGATGAAATGGGATTTACTGTTGTTGCTATGGGACAGGGATTTGCTTCAATGAGTCCACCAACAAAAGAGTTAATGAAACTTACACTTGAACAAAGAATTGCTCATGGAGGACATCCTGTTCTTCGTTGGAACATGGATAATATTTTTATCAGGCAGGATCCGGCGGGAAATATTAAAGCTGATAAAGCTAAGAGCACAGAAAAGATTGATGGCGCTATAGCTTGTATCATGGCTTTGGACCGCGCAATTAGAAATGGTAACGCTGATACAGACAGTGTCTACGATAGTAGAGGACTTATAGTTTTTTGACTTGAGAATGTTTAGGAACAATTTTGATGTGAATTATATGACACTTTGAGATCTTTTGTGCGTTTAGTTGTACAAATTTTTTTAGTATGAGATAATTGTATGAGAAAAGATTGTGTGGGGCGCTAAAATGAAAAAAAATCGCAAATGCATATTATATATACTAATATTTTTGGAAGCTATTTTGTTTGGTCTTATAGCCAATACTTTCTATGAGTTCATTAAGCCTTTAGTTTTTAAGCAAAAAGTACTTGGTATTTTGTTTTTGGTGGTGCTGGCGGTTATTGTTGTTTTATGTAAAGATTTTTTTTCAAAAGATAATGACAATACAGATACATCGAAAGGGCAGAATGGTATGTCAAATACAGAACGGGATATGGACCCATTAAAAGAGGCTGCAGTACAAAATCAGATTATTGCATTGGAAATGATGCGAAAAGAAATTGAGGAAAATACGCCAAAAAAAGCAAAGACTTGGAGCAAATTTATATGTTATTGTGAAGACATAAAGACTGGGAAAATAGAACCATTCGATGGAGTCGAGGATGAAGATAGATTAAATAGTAATGGAGAGCAAAATAATGGATAAATCACATACTTTTATAGCTAATAAGGGAATAATAAAAGACTCAGGTACCAAAACGTTTTATTTTAATCCAGAAAAAAAATATGAGCTTGTGTTATCAGAATTGATTGTTCAAGATATGAAGCGTTTGAATATTAGTAAGACAGATGTGGAAGAATTTGAAAAATTTTTCAGCATAATAAAAGATGGAGATTTTGTTGGGGCATCTAAAGTATATACGTTTTTTGATACAGGCGACAATTGTGGAACAGTTATTCTTTTACAAAAATATGCTATACATTTCTTTGTTGACGGAGAAGCTGTTTATTTTAGAGAAATAAGGAGTAAAGATGAAACATTGAAACGCATGTCTCGTAAGAGCATTGCTATTAAAACGCCGGTAAAAGACATAGTAAGCAAAAAACTATCCGAAAAAGATGCTATATTATTTGGGATAAAGCCAAAAACTCAGCGTGTAAAAGTTAAAGGGCCTGCAAAGGTTATTGCACCAAAGGTGATAAAGCCAGGTCATAGTGTGGATGTTGTAGGGAAAATAAAGCCCTTTAATGGAGTGGCAAAACCTTTAATCAAAAAGGATAGTATGGTCGCTCATAAAAAGTCTGATGCTTTTGGAAGAGTTACAAAAAGAAGTCAAAAACGAAATATTGAAGTTGATAAATAAAATTACAAGCATCGCTCAATGAGGCGGTGCTTTTCTATTTTGTAATAAAAAGTCAAGACGTCAATTTTATATTTTTAAGTGATAGAATTTAGAAAGATTTTGATGGATGGGAGACAAAATATGAGCCAATTAAAACCTGATGTAAATGCTATGCAAAAGGATAGCCAGTTAAACGGTTATGTTTCTACTGAGAGCAAAGTGCTGGATTATGATGATCAGCCATACGGCGATGATAATCTTTTGGTACGAGCATACAGAAGAAGAACTTTTTTAATTCCACCATCTAGGCTATGAAGCGTCCACAGGGGCGCTTTTTTTATTGTAAAAAACGGAGGAAATGTATTGAGTCTTATATCAATGCTCTTTAAATCAAGAGCACCAACAAATAGAACAGCAGGTTCAGCCTATAATTTTTTTATGGGATCATCCGCAGCCGGTAAAAGGGTGAATGAAAGAACAGCGATGCAAACATCGGCGGTGTATGCATGCGTAAGAGTTATTTCAGAATCAGTTGCGAGCCTTCCGCTACATTTGTATAGATACACAGATAATGGAGGGAAGGAAAAAGCAATAGAACATCCACTATACAGGCTTTTGCATGATGAACCTAATTCTGAAATGACTGCGTATTCTTTCTTTGAAGCTGCCCTCACGCATATGTTGTTGTGGGGGAATTTTTATGCCCAGATCATTAGGAATGGGAAGGGAGAAGTTATAGGGCTTTATCCACTTATGCCTGATCGTATGAATGTTGATAGAGATGATAGAGGTAGGATTTATTATGAGTATCAGGTTTCAAGTGATGATCCTGGAAAGAAAAAGGGCTCTACTGCAATTCTTAAAGCAGAAGACGTGCTTCATGTTCCGGGGCTTTCTTTTGATGGCCTTGTAGGATATAGCCCTATTGCAATGGCTAGAAATGCTATTGGCCTTGGTATAGCAGCAGAGGAGTATGGAAGTAAGTTTTATGCAAATGGAGCTGCACCGAGCGGTGTGCTTGAGCATCCCGGAACACTTAAAGACCCATCAAAGGTAAGAGAAAGCTGGACACAGACATTTGGAGGAAGCTCCAATTCAAATAAGGTGGCTGTTTTGGAAGAAGGCATGAAATATACGCCTATTTCAATAAATCCTGCAGAAGCGCAGTTTCTTGATACAAGAAAGTTCCAGGTTACTGAAATCTGTAGGATATTTAGGGTTCCACCTCATATGGTAGCGGACCTTGATAAATCCAGCTTTTCAAACATCGAACAGCAATCACTTGAGTATGTTCAGTATACACTCAGGCCTTGGCTAACAAGACTTGAGCAAGCTATGAGCAGAAGACTTTTTACTCCTGAGGAGAAGAAGTCTTATTTTTTTAAGTTCAATGTCGACGGGCTCTTGCGTGGTGATTATCAATCAAGAATGAATGGATATGCTGTAGCAAGGCAGAATGGCTGGATGAGCGCAAATGATATTAGAGAATTAGAAGATTTAGACCGCATCCCAGAGGAGCTTGGAGGGGATTTATATCTTATAAATGGAAACATGACTAAGCTTGAGGATGCTGGTCTTTTTGCAAATAAGGAAAAGAAGGAGGATTCCGATGAAGAACAAGAAATTCTGGAACTGGAAAAATCAGGAACAGATAGAAAATCCGGAAGCGATTCCGGCAGGGCGAGTCCTAAGCATAAACGGAACCATAGCTGAAGAGTCATGGTTTGATGATGATGTTACGCCTAAGCTCTTTAAGGATGAGCTACTAAATGGAGAAGGCGATGTTACTGTATGGATCAATTCGCCAGGAGGTGATTGCGTAGCTGCAGCACAGATTTACAATATGCTTTCTGAATATCCCGGAAAGATAACAGTAAAAATAGATGGTCTTGCAGCATCAGCAGCTTCTGTAATAGCAATGGCAGGAGATGAAGTTCTGATGAGCCCCGTTTCAATGATGATGATTCATAACCCGGCAACAATAGCATTTGGCGATCACGAGCAGATGCAGAAAGCGATTGATATGCTTTCTGAGGTAAAGGAATCAATTATAAATGCTTATGTGATTAAGACAGGACAGTCAAGAGCTAAGCTATCACATCTTATGGATGCTGAAACTTGGATGGATGCAACAAAAGCTGTAGAGCTTGGCTTTGCTGATGGAGTAATTGAAAAGAATAACGAAAATGAGAAGAGCGCTGAGACAAGAAACTCGGTGCTCTTTTCACGTAGTGCGGTAACAAACGCGCTGGTAAATAAACTTACCAAGAAATATGGAGAGCACAAGAAGGAAATTGCAGATGCAGCAATTATTCTTGCTCCAAGTGGCGTGCCGACAAAAGCTCTTAGAGCACGCCTTGAAACTATTGAAAAACTAATTTGATGGAGGAAAAAACAAATGAGACTTAATGAAATGATTAAAAATAGAGCGGATATGCTCGGAACAATGAGACAGTTCCTTGATTCACATGAGGACAAGAATGGGAACCTTTCTGCAGATGATGCAGCTACATATGCAAAGATGGAGGCCGAATTTGATGCTATTACTGATTCCATTAAGAGGGAACAGAGAGCGGCAGATAGGGAAGCAGAGCTTTCTAAACCTCTGAATACTCCAATTACCGGAAAGCCTTATGCGGGTGATAAAAAGGAAAAGAAAACTGGAAGAGCTTCTGATGAGTATAGACAGGGAATGCTTACAGCCCTTCGTACAAACTTCAGACAGATTTCTGATGTCTTGCAGGAGGGCGTAGATGCAGATGGTGGATATCTTGTTCCCGAAGAGTATGACAAGAGACTTATTGATGTTCTTGAGGAAGCAAATATCATGAGAAATCTTGCTACTAAGATTACAACTTCCGGTCAGCACAAGATCAATATTGCTGCAACAAAACCTGCTGCAGCATGGATTGAGGAAGGCGGAGCACTTTCCTTTGGTGATGCTACATTTGATCAGATTTACCTTGATGCGTTTAAGCTTCATGTAGCAATTAAGGTTACAGAAGAGCTCCTTTATGATAGTGCTTTTGGACTTGAAAACTATATCATTAACCAGTTTGGTAGAGCTCTTGGAAATGCTGAGGAAGATGCATTCCTTAACGGTGATGGAAAGGGCAAGCCTGTTGGACTCTTTAATAAGGATAAGGGCGGTCATGTGCTTAATACGCTTACAGCTGATATTAAGTCTGATGATATTTTGGACCTTATCTATGGACTTAAGAGACCTTATAGAAAGGGAGCTTCATTCATTTTAAATGATTCAACACTGGCTCAGCTTAGAAAGCTTAAAGATAACAACGGAGCATATATCTGGCAGCCTTCTTATCAGGCAGGTGAACCTGACAAGATTCTTGGATATGCGGCACATACATCTGCTTTTGCTCCTGATACAGCGATTGCTTTTGGTGATTACAGCTATTACAACATCGGTGATCGTGGGTCTCGTTCTTTCTCAGAGCTTAGAGAGCTCTTTGCTGGTAACGGCATGATCGGATATGTTGCAAAGGAAAGAGTAGATGGAAAACTTATTCTTCCTGAAGCTGTTCAGATCACACATCTTAAGGGATGGAAAGCAGCCGGAAATACAAATAGCTGATGATTTTTTGCAGGGGAGCTCGTTTGGGCTCCTCTAATTAGAGGTTTACGATGAACATTTCTGTTGAGGATACAAAGAAATACTTAAGGGTTGATTTTAATGATGAAGATGAGCTGATTGAAGGACTAATTGATAGTGCGGTAGAGATTGTGGCTTCTGTTTCAAGAACAATAAAAGAGGAGATTCTGGAATCCAAGAACGAAACTATTAAAACTGCAGTGCTTTATACTGTCGGGTATCTTTATGAACACAGGGAACAAGCCGATTATCATGAGCTTATGCTTAGCTTAAGAAACCTACTTATGGGTGTAAGAAAGGAAGGCTTTTGATGAATATTATTGGCTTGAGTGTAAGGATAGCATTTCAAAAAAGCGGGGTTATTACTGATAAGTATGGAAATCATAAGAATACCTGGACGGATTATTTTACTTGCTGGGCAACAGCAGGTCCCTTTTCAGGTAAAGAGAACACCGTGGCTGTTATAAATCAGCATGAAACAATATGCTTTACGGTCAGATGGTGCAAAGAACTTGAAGCGGTTGATTCTACAAGATTTCGTATTATCTGTAGGGACAAGATTTATAACATACAGCATGTTAATCCTATGGGATTTAAGAATAAAAGCATTAAGTTTACTTGCAGCCTGGAAAGGAGCGTAGATGAGCGGAACAATAAAGATTGATGAACTTGCTAATGAAGTAATGAAAGGCTTAAAGGATTATGCCCAGATTGCTGCTGATGATCTTAAGATTGCTGTAAAAAGAGCTGCAGATACGACAAAAGATGAAATAGAAAATACCGCTCCAAGAGACACAGGAAAATACAAAAAATCCTGGGCAGTGAAAAAGGTAAGTGAAACTTATGATTCTATCAAGATTGTAGTTCATTCAAAGACAAGGTATAGAATTACTCATCTTCTTGAAAATGGCCATGCAAAAAGAGGCGGAGGAAGAGTTGCTGCAAAGCCGCATATAGCTCCTGCAGAAAAAGTAGGAGAAGAGCAGCTTGTAAAAGAAGTTATGAGGAAACTTAGATGATGAAATACGACGAAATCATTGAAATGTTAGAGGAAACAGGCATTTCTTTTGCCTATGATCATTTTTCAGAAGGGGAATCACCGGATCCACCATTTATGGTGTTTCTACTACCCGGAAGTGATAATTTCCACGCTGATGATGTTGTTTATGAAAGGCAAAATACTCTTGTTATAGAGCTTTATACAGACTATAAGAATCCAGAAGTTGAGGAAAAGATAGAAACTGTGCTTGATGCGCATGAGATTATTTGGACAAGGTCAGAGGTTTGGATAGAAACGGAAAAATTATATGAAGTACGGTATGAGATGACCGTGTAAGGAGGTTAATGTGAAGACTGCAAATAAAGTAAAGTTTGGTCTTAAGAACTGCCATTATGCAAAGGCGACGTTTGCTGCAGATGGCAGTGTTACATATGCAAAGCCTGTGCCTATTCCGGGTGCAGTTAGTATTTCGCTTGAAGCAGAAGGTGAGAGTGATTCGTTCTATGCGGATGATGGGGTGTATTATTCCATTGCAGCAAATAACGGATATAAAGGGGATTTGGAGATTGCTATTGTTCCGGAGCAGTTCTCTACAGAAATCATGCACGAGGAAGAGGATGCAAACGGCGTATTTGTTGAGAATAAGGATGTGGAACCTGAGCACTTTGCACTTCTATTTGAATTTTCTGGCGATCAGAGAAAGATTCGTCACTGCTTTTACAATTGCATTGCAAGTAGGACTGGTGTTTCAAGCGGAACTACAGAGAATAGCAAAGAGCCAAAGACAGATAAGCTTTCACTTGTGTCTACGTCCATTAACGGCGGCTTTGTAAAGTCAAAGACCGGAACCAACACAACAGACGCTACATATGATGGATGGTTTAAGTCTGTATACATGCCATCTGCAAAGACGACAAGCACAGCTAATAAGACTTAAGGAGGCATAACAGATGGCAGTAACAAAGATTATTAGAGTTGATGGTAAAGATGTGACATTTAAAGCAAGTGCAGCTACGCCAAGGATTTATCGTAATCTTTTTGGAAGAGATATCTTTAAGGACTTATCAAAGCTTGAAAAGGACATTGATAAAAGCGGAGAGGAATCCTTGGATATGTTCTCGCTTGAGATGTTTGAGAACCTGGCCTATGTATTTGCTAAGCAGGGTGAGCCTGAAAAGAAATTCAGTTCACCTGATGAGTGGTTGGATCAGTTCTCTACATTTTCGATTTATGAGATTTTACCTGAGCTTATATCTCTGTGGGGGATGAATGTTGAGCAGCAGGAAGAATCTAAAAAAAACTTCCAACGAGTGAGCGAGAAATGACTACAGCGCTTTTCCTTCTTAGGTGTGTGCAGGTCGGTATCTCAATACGGGATCTCGACTTGGTTACCATCGGTACTGTAAATGACATGTACGTGGAGAGCAGTAATGATTCCTATGATTACTCAGTTGTAGCAACACAGGAAGATTTTGACTCTTTTTAAAATATTTGTACATTTTTTGTGCAAGATTACTTATCCTTTTTTTCTTAGTCGGTTCATTATTTTTGGAACGTATATTCAAAAAAATACAATGTTACTAACTCTTTCTTATACGTGCCAAATTAGCCGAAATCCGCATATTTTCAGTGATTTTGGCTGATGCTATTACTTTTGGAATGCAGTAAGATTAATGTATAAGAGTTAATGAAAAAAGGAGGAAAAAGTTATGATATATAGAATTATAAGACTGTTTAACAAAAAAATAAAGATTCCACTTGCTATTATCTTTGGATTGCTGCTACTAATTCATATTGGCAATGACATCATTGATCAGAGAATAGAACAAAGGGAGCAGCTAAAGAACGAAGCAATAAGGCATGCTGCTGATACATATGCTCCGTTCTATGACGATATGGATAAAGTCTTTAAAATCAAAGAAGACAAGGTTCCGTTGAGCAATGATTTTGTTATAAGTGAGAAAGAAAAAGATCTAATCGAAAGTCATAATGACATGATTGAAGAAGTCCAATACGCATATACTATTGACCGGGGCGGATCAGGAACCCTTAATGAAATAGCAGCATATTCGGTAAAAAAGGGATTGAACGAGAAGATACCTGGTTGGGTCAAATGGACAATCAAGATAATACGTAGTATTTAGTTTTGATTTAGATAAGGCACTTACCTGTCATAGGGTAGGTGCTTTTTTCGTGCTTTGATTTAGGAGGAGATATGGCTGACAGACTAAAAGGCATAACGGTCGAGATTGGTGGTGATACTACAAAGCTCTCGGCTTCTTTAAAACAAGTTAATACAGATATCAGGTCTACTCAGTCGCAGCTTAAAGATGTAAATAAGCTCCTTAAGCTTGATCCGGGTAACAGCACACTTGCTGCACAACAGTACAGACTTCTGGGGGATGCAATTAAGGAAACAAAGGAAAAGTTGCAAGCTCTGAAGGAAGCAGAAAAACAGGCTAAGACAGCACTTGAAAAAGGAGAAGTATCTCAAGCTCAATATGATGCGCTTCAAAGAGAGATAGAGGATACCACTCTAAAGTTAAAGGATCTTGAAGCACAGGCTTCAAAATCAGGTGCGGCTCTTGAGAAGATGACTTCTGTTGGAAACAAGATGAAAGATGTTGGAAGTTCAATATCAGGTGTAGGACAAAAGCTTATGCCTGTAAGTGCAGCAGTCACGGGGATAGGAGCTGCGGCAGTAAAGACGACTGCCGACTTTGATTCTGCTATGAGTAAAGTGGCTGCAGTATCAGGCTCTGCAGGAGAAGAGTTTGATAAGCTTCGTGATAAAGCTAGAGAGATGGGAAGTAAAACAAAGTTCTCTGCTTCGGAAGCCGCTGAAGCTATGAACTACATGGCTATGGCTGGATGGAAAACTGAGGATATGCTTGGCGGCATTGAAGGAGTAATGAATCTTGCAGCTGCTTCCGGTGAGGACCTGGCTACAACATCCGATATTGTAACGGACGCGCTTACAGCCTTTGGTTTATCAGCAGAAGATTCAGGACATTTTGCCGATGTTCTTGCTGCGGCATCATCGAATGCTAATACAAATGTTTCTATGATGGGTGAAACATTTAAATATGCTGCTCCAATAGCAGGTGCACTTGGCTTTTCTGTTGAGGATACGGCAGAAGCGATAGGACTTATGGCGAATGCGGGCATTAAGTCCTCCCAGGCAGGAACATCCCTACGATCTATTATGAATAACCTTGCTGGAGATGTTTCTTTTACGGGAGCCGCCTTTGGACAGATGCATATACAGACTACTAACGCTGATGGTTCTATGCGTGATTTATCAGCGATTCTTTCTGATTGTAGGAATGCTTTTTCTAGAATGTCAGAATCGGAGCAAGCAGCAAATGCAGAAGCTCTTGTTGGAAAGAATGCTATGTCAGGCTTTTTGGCTATTATGAATGCCGGAGAAGCTGATATTACTAAGCTTAGTGGTGCTATAGCAAATTGTGACGGCACATCTGAGAAGATGGCTAAGACAATGCAGGATAATCTATCTGGGCAGCTTACAATACTTAAGTCACAGCTCCAAGAACTTGCTATTTCTATAGGCGATACCATGATGCCAGTTATAAGAAGGATAGTTGAGCATGTTCAGAACTTTGTAGATAAGCTTAATAGCATGGATGAAGGAACAAGACGGACAATTATAACTATAGGACTTGTAGTTGCTGCTCTGGGGCCTGTTCTTATTGTTGTAGGAAATGTTATAACGGCAGCAGGAACGGTACTAACAACTATTCCTAAAGTAATATCTGTGGTGAAATTATTGGCTACTACTTGTAGTGGTGGAGTGGTTCCTGCTCTTGTATCGGGAGCATCTTCGCTTGGAGGAATAGTAGCTGCAGCAGGACCAGTCATTGCCATTATTGGAGCAGTAGTTGCAGCAGGAGTTCTTCTTTATCAGAACTGGGATACTATCAAAGTAAAGGCAGGTCAGTTAAAAGATTTTGTGGCACAGAAGTGGTCTGCACTTAAAGAAAATACAGCGCAGGTATGGAATGGAGTGAAGGAGCATGTTTCTAAGACAGTTGATAATCTAAAATCGATGGTTTCAACGAAGCTCGATAATATAAAAAAGGCATTCGAGAGCAATGGCGGCGGAATAAAAGGCGTAGTTGCGGCTGCATGGACTGGAATCAAAGAATATTACACACTTGGATTTGATGCTATAAATGCATTGACCGGAGGAAAGCTTAATGGATTAAAAGAGGCCTTTCGAAGTAAGCTTTCTCAAGCTGCGGATGCTGTGAGAAGCGCCCTTGATCGAATAAAGAGTCTGTTTAATTTTAGCTGGAGCCTTCCGAAGCTTAAACTCCCGCATTTTAGCATAAGTGGTAAGTTTTCACTTGATCCTCCCAAAGTTCCGCATTTATCCGTTGAGTGGTATAAGAATGGTGGTATTCTTGATGGACCTACAATTTTTGGAATGCAGAATGGAAGATTACTTGGCGGAGGTGAAGCTGGAAAAGAAGCAGTTGCACCAATTGATGTCCTTAAGACTTATGTTGCTGATGCTGTTGCGGAAGGAATGAAGGGACAGAATAGTCAGGTGGTTAGTCTTCTTAAAGTTATAGCGGATAAAGATACAGCTGTATATCTTGATAGCGGTGTTCTTGTAGGCGGTATTGCTCCTAAGATGGATAGAGCACTTGGTAATATTTCAAGGAGGGCTTCAAGGACATGAAAGGGGTAAAGTTTGGAGGGCTGAGGTCTGATAAGGACTTTGGCCTTGTTTTATATTCAAAAAAGATATCGCCTCCTGTAGTAAAGACAACAACAATAGATATTCCGGGAAGAGATGGAAAACTTGATATAACGGAAACTCTTACCGGAAGAGTAGCATATGAAGATAGGGAGATATCTTTTGTTTTCAGAGTTCCAAATCCTAAAGACGAATGGGCCAATATTTACTCAACTGTTCTTAATAAGCTTCATGGAAAGCGAATGGATATTGTTCTTGACGATGATCCTGATTATTTTTATACAGGGAGAATATCTATAGATGAGTTTGCTACAAGTAGGAGCCTTGCGGAGATAGGGATTAAATGTATTGTTGCTCCAAAGAAAACTTATAAAACTCCTGTTTCAAGGACTGTAGCTGTATCGGGAACTAAGACTATGGAAGTTACAAATAATGGACTTCCGACAGTTCCTATTATTACTACAGATAAGGAAATGGATGTTTCATTTGGCGGAGTGGCATATCATATTTCACCCGGGAAAAACAAAATATTCGATATCCTTATCCCGGAAGGAAAAAGCAAACTTATATTTAGCGGAACTGGAAATATAACAGTAGAATACAAGGTGCAGAGCTTATGATTTATAAGATTTTATGTGATGATAAAACTATATACGATAGCAGGGATGATGAAAATCTCATTGTAAATCCAGTCGTGGAATTGGAAGTAAATAAAGCGGGAAGTCTTTCGTTTACAATTCTTCCCGGAAACGAGCTAAATGATTCAATTAAGAGGATGAAATCAACCATTGTTGTTTCGAGAGATGATGAGATCATTTTTACCGGAAGAGCGGTGGAGATAGAGGACGATTTTCAGAAGAGAAGGTCAGTGTACTGTGAAGGTGCGCTGGCTTTTTTCAATGATTCTGTGCAGCCTTTTGCTGAGTTTCATGGAATTACTGTTCGAGGATATCTTGAAAAACTGGTAGAAGTCCATAATAGCCAGGTTGAAGCAGGCAGACGGTTTACGGTAGGGATAGTTACCGCTAGAGATGCTAATGACTCACTTTATAGGTTTACAAATTATAATCCGACCATCACAGAGATAAAGGAGGACCTTCTTGATGATCTTGGAGGATACCTATTCGTAAGAAATGAAGGAGGAAAGCTATATCTGGATTATCTTGAGGACTATTTGGAGGTAAGCGATCAGAAGATAGAGTTTGGCGAAAATCTTCTTGATTTTACCAGAGGCTTTAATACTACAGACCTTGCGACAAGAATTATTCCGCTTGGAGCTGTTATAGAGGATGAGTCCACAGATACAATTCAAAAGCGTATTACTGTTGAAAGCGTAAATGGAGGGAAAAACTATATAGAGAGTGCTGAAGCTATAAAAAGCTTTGGAATTATAACAAAGACTGTTACCTGGGACGACGTGACGACAGCTAAAGCGCTTCTTACAAAAGGAAAAAAATATCTGCAGGAGAGTCAGTTTGATAATATGACTATTGAATGCAAAGCGGTAGACCTTCATTACGCGGATGATAAAATTCCGGCGTTTACAGTCGGACAGTATGTTTGGGTTATATCAGGACCTCACGGACTTAAGAAAAGGTTTCCGGTAAATAATCTGACGCTATCACTTGATAATGTTGCTGATAATACCATCACGCTTGGGAGAACAGAATTAAACAGAACTTTCACTGAAGCTTCAAAGGAAGCCAATGAAGAGATACTAAAAAGGATTGAAAGCATACCTGATTCTAATACTGTACTTGCACAGGCTGGGAGAAACGCGACAAATCTTATAAAGAAAGCCACTCATGGGCATGTTGTAGTTGAACCAAATGAAATCCTTGTTATGGATACTAATGATAAAACTACGGCTAAGAGGATATGGCGATTAAATCAGGGCGGAATAGGTTTCTCAAAAGATGGCTATGAAGGTGATTTCCCTGTTGCAATGACACAGGATGGCGCTATAGTTGCAGACTTTATTACTGCAGGAAAAATGAATGCAGAGGTAATAAAGGCAGGAGTGCTTTCTGATGAAAAGGGTAAAAACTATTGGAACATGAAAACGGGTGAGTTTTCACTGCAGACAGGAATGATTGGAGATACAGCTGTTGAAAATATTAGTGACTCAATTGACGACGCTTGTTCTACAGCCAAATCTGCTAATAAGACAGCCAATGAAGCAAAAAATGCCATCGAAGAGGTAAAAAATTATGCTGATAAAGCAGCAGAGACAGCTGTTGCTAATCAGACCCAGAGTAGTATTTTTAATAAGCTTACAAACAATGGCAAAACTCAGGGAATATACATGAAGGATGGAAAGCTATATTTAAACGCTGAGTATATTGCCTCAGGGATTCTTAAATCCAGGGATGGAGAGACTTTTTACCTTGATCTGGATAAGGGCGTTCTTAATATGAAAGCTACATCGTTGGCGGTGACAGGAACATCGCTTACTAATATTTGGAAGAATACTGGTAGTTTTAATAGTATCAGTACAGAATGGCTGACATTTGTTTCTTGGGAAAGGGGTATCTGGATGGGGGATTGCCACGACAGTGATACTGGAGATGTTGTTCAGTTGGATATTTCTTCTGATCAGCCGGATGGAGTTCCTGTGACGAATTCACTTTTGATAAAGCCTTGGTCTAGGTGGACACAGTGTGTAGGACAGGCTATTCCTGTAGATTCAGGAAAATATTTCATTTCGTTTTATCACAGAGCAAGACTTAATCCCAATCTGTTAAGGAATACGGCGGATGGCAAGATTGTTTCAAGCTTCTCTGATGATGGATGGCTATTAACATCAGGAGGAAATGGAGTTGGCTCTGTTGTAAAAGGATTTAATAATCTTGGAACAGATGACAGAACGGAATTACCATATCCTCTTGCATATACTATAAAGGGAAATACATCAGGAAATAGGGACTTTGCGCAGAGAGTTTATCTAAAGAAAGGAAGGACCTATGTTCTTACTTGGTATTCTAGACTCATAGATGGGACAACATCAGCGACTCTTCTAGTAAGAAACTGGAATACAAGCAATGGTGCTTGCGAGTTGACACTCTTCAATTCTAAAGTGACGAATACTTTTTGGAGAAGAGAATGTGTAAAGTTTACAGCTACAAGTGAAGATAGTGAGATCACCAGTCTGCAGTTTGGAGTTTCCGGCTCCGGAAATGTTCAGTATGCATGTATGAAGCTTGAAGAGGCAGATTACAGTACACTCTATGTGCCTAATGTGTCTGATGCTGCTTACAATGAATCAGATAAGCTTTATTATGATGTTTTTTATAGGTGGGGAAATGGCTCTACTTATGGATACTATAGCGTAGTTAATAGCACAATCGCGGAAATAAAGTCAGGTAAGTGGAATAGATTTACTGACACTTGGGAATTTACTAAGGGAGAAGAAAATAACAGTAAGCTGGATATAAAAAATACTGATTACTTTAAAGAATATGAAACCGGAAAATACAAGACGAAGATGCGAGTGGGAATTGATTACGGGAATGCCGTAGAATTTTGCGGGATGATGATTTCAAGGTTATCTGACAAGGATACATTAAAGTCAGCAGAAGCTTCAGTTAGATGGGCACCTAATGGCTCGGATTCGATGCTTAAAGATTCCATTGTTTCTACTTTGACAGGAAGTATGGCATCTGATATAAATCAGGGCTTGTATATCAATAGTTCGGGTCAACTTTGTCTTAATGCAACAATGATTAAGAGTGGGACTATATCTGCTGACATGGTAAAAACCGGAACATTAAATTCTATTGCCATAAACAATAATGGTAATTTTAAGGTTGATAAAGATGGGAAAGTTACAATTAAAGCCGGTTGCTTAAGGATAGAGGATGGTAATGATAGTCATAAATATATACAGTTTGATATAAGGGATGGGAATCTACATATTTCATTGGTTTCAGGAAATAAAGAAATGCTTATTACTCCAGGGCAAATCTTTTATATTGATAGAAAGGGAATATATAGAGAATTAACTAATCAAGGTGTATGAGCGGTTGCTTTTGGCAGCCGCTTTTATATTACAAAAAAATGAAAGCGAGGAATGTAAATGAAAAATGTTTTTAGTTGGATTCAGTATGTATTTACTGGGATTGGAGGAGTTATGGGATGGCTATTTGGAGGAATTGATGGATTTTTGTATGCACTCATTGCTTTTGTAGTAATCGACTACATCACGGGAGTACTTGCAGCTATTTATACCAAGGAGCTTTCAAGTGAGGTTGGCTTTAAAGGAATAGGCAAGAAAATAATGATTTTCCTACTTGTTGGAATCGGAAACATAATTGATGTTGAAATTTTAAAGACCGGAGCAGTTCTAAGGACAGCAGTAATATTCTTTTATCTTTCAAATGAAGGTATCTCTATTGTTGAGAATGCTGCTAAGATGGAACTTCCTATTCCAAAGAAACTACTTGAAGTGCTTAAGCAGATAGATGGAAAGGAGGAGACATGACTTTAGAACAGAGAAAATTTATAGTGACGATTGGAAATGCCGCAGTTCGCTATTACAGGAACTACGGCATTTTACCGTCTTTAACGATAGCGCAGGCTATTTTAGAGTCGAACTGGGGGAAGAGTGCTCTTTCGAGGGAGTGTTATAACTTTTTTGGTATGAAGTGGTCAAATTCATGCGGATGTGCCTATAAGGAGTACAAAACGAAGGAACAGAAGAAGGATGGAAGCTTTATAACTATAACTGCGAAGTTTAGGAAGTATTCATCTGTGGAGGAAGGTATAAAGGGATATTATGATTTCCTTCAGTATAAGCGTTACCAGAATTTAAGAGGGGTAACTGATTACAGAATAGCTTGTGATTTTATTCGCCAGGATGGATGGGCTACAAGCCTTTCATATGCTGAAAAGCTTAAAGATATGGTGGGAAGATATAATCTCACAGAGTATGATCAGAGAGTTTTTGCAGGGACAATAAATACTGATGCTTTTGTTCCTAGGGAATATATTGTAACTGCTTCAGCTATAAAGGTAAGAGATGGCGCCAGTACTAACTATAGGCAGAAAGCATTTACGGAAATGATTGAAAATGCACAGAATCAGAACCGTGAATATGAGAAAAATGGCAGAGCGGTATATAAGAAGGGGACAGTTTTCACAGCGAAGGAAATAATCAAAATCGCTGATGATGAGTATTGGGCCAAGACGCCAAGTGGGTATGTAGCTATGATGTTTGGTGGGAAGGAGTATGCTCAAAAAATCGGTAGAAGTGAAATATATAAGTGATTGTATTGCATTTCGATAACGAATAAATCTCAAAAATTTAATGAAAATTTAGTAAATGCCTATATGGAATTATGATAATCTGAAAATGTAACCGTTTCGTTGGAACTATGCACATTTATAAAGGTACATGGTATGAAAACAAAGGATTTTGTAATTTTGACGTTCGCTGTTTTTTCTATTACGGCATGTGGGCATCAACATCAATGGACTGAGGCTACATGCACAGAACCGGCAAAATGTTCTGAGTGTGGAGAAATTCAAGGGGAAGCTTTAGGGCATACTTGGGTAGATGCAACTTGTACAGAACCAAAAACATGCTCTGTTTGCGGGGTAACTGAGGGAGAAGCTTTAGGGCATACTTGGGTAGATGCAACTTGTACAGAACCAAAAACATGCTCTGTTTGTGGTGCAACAGAAGGAAGCGCCAAAGGGCATGAATGGAAGGATGCAACATGTACAGAAGCTAAAACTTGCATAGTATGTGGCGAAAAGAATGGTGAACCATTAGGACATGATACGCCAAATCTGACATGTACTACATCTGATGTCTGTACGCGTTGTGAAGCAAAAATAGAAGCTCCTGGGCACACTTGGGTGGACGCAACTTGCACAGAACCTAAAAAATGTTCGGTTTGTGGCACGACTGAGGGTGAGGCATTAGGACATACTACAACTAATGGAATATGTGATTACTGTGGAAAGGAGTTTCATGAGCTTATTTCCGGTAAGGGTGATGACGTAGTTAATAAAATTGGTTTAAAAGAAGGAAATTATAAAATACATATTGTCTTTTCTGGAAAGAATTACAAAAAGATCACAGTAAATCTCATTGATAAAGATAATATTTCAAATGAGTTGCTTGATACATATGGCGAATACGACGGAACAGTGTTACTAAGTTCAAAAGGGAAGAACCCATATACAATAGAGGTACTAGCTGAGGGAACGTGGTCAATTCAGATTGAAAACATTGAGACAAGTAATGCAGGAGAGTTTTCGGGAAAAGGAGATACTATTACTTCGGAATTTAAAGGGCCTAGCGGAACATGGGAGTTTACGCATGATGGTAAGTCAGAGTTTAAAGTGACTCTTCATATTGGTGAAAAAGTAACAGAACTACTTGATACACATGGAAAATATAATGGAAGGGCGAATGTTAAAATTCCAGAAGGTGAAAATGCATTTTTTGAAATAATAGCCGATGGAAATTGGACTGCAAAGCCAATGGGTTAAATTGAAGGAGGATTCAATGAATAAAAAATCATGGTTTTCTTTAATTATTGCAATGGTTGTGATTTGTACATGTATTGTAGGATGTGGAAACAAACCTAAGACTGATGAGGCATTTATAAAGAATCTGAGTGCAGGACTTCAAGAACGGTGGAAAATAGCAGATAAAGAGGATTCTACTGAAAAAGACAACGCCACTACACGCGATTATTTATCTGGCCTTGTAGATAAAGAGTTGAATAAATTAGGTGATTACTCAGATTATCAGTTTACTGATAGTGCTTTGGGAGATCTAGCAAAACAGTATTTTGATGCTCTTGCTATGCAAAAAGAGGGAATTAGTAAATATGGAATAGCAGATGATGAGTATAATGAGCTGTTTAATGGAGGATATAATACTCGTGCCAAATTAATTAGCATTTTTTATGATAAGTATGGGCTTACTGTAAAAAAAGAGTTTAATGATAGCTTCGAAAAAATAATACAAATTGGATATGCTGTTATTAAAGAAGATGAGAAGTTTGAAGCAATTCAGAATATGATTGGTGATACAGTGGTTCTTACAGCAAAAGGTGGCACTGATTATGAGCTGAGTTATACAAATACCACGGAATATGATTTGAAGGATGTTCAGTTGCTTTTTAAATTTTTCAACGAGGAAGGTACAGAAGTAGGTAACGAAGAGGAATATGAAACTGTTTCAGCCGGTGCACAATCAACGAAAAAAATATCTTTATATGATGTTCCTGAGTTTGCTTCGGCAAAAATGGCTATTGAGTATAGAGTAGAAGGCGATTATTCGACAAAAAAAGAAACTGAGTATAAGGATATTTCAGTTGTTAATAATATGAAAGTGACTCTGACGGCAAAGAATCTTCCGGCTGAAGTATCGTCAACATCATCGTATTCTGGAATACTAACAACAGCTCAGATAACTGCAGTTTCGACGAAAGAGGCATATTGGGATGATGGTAAGTGTACATTGTCAATAACAGTGTCTGGTAAGAAAACATATGATAGAGAAGGAGATCAATCGTCTGATAGTTGCAGATTTATGTATAAAGTTTTTGATGCTTCAGGTAATGTAGTTGGAAGCGGAACAATATATGCTTCAAGTGTAATGGTTGGAGATAATTTTACAGAAGATGGTTATGTAAATGATCTTGATCCAGGTGAGTATACAATAGAATTTTTTGACGAATCTTATTAAATAATGCAGAGGAGGTTGTTTATGAGAAGAATAGTAAAATCCGGCATTTCTTCAATCTTTGTTGTAGTTTTATTGTTTATATTTAGTATCCCGGTTACAGCGAAAAACAGTAATGCGAACACACCTTCTGCTGAATTTCTTATTCAGAGACTTATGACGATAAGCACTGTGACTGCAGCTGGTGCAGCAACAGAAGAAACAGACCCCAATAATAAACTTCATAAACCCGGAGGATACCAGGATTATGTGTTTTTTAAAGATTCGCAGGTGCCAGATGCTGATAATTATTATGGAAAAACGGATGGTGGCGGAGTTGTGGAGGTATATCCAAATGCAACCGAAGCAAATAAGAGAAACAAATACTTAGCGGTATTTGATGGACAAGGTTTTTTGGATTCTGGTTCGCATACAGTTCTAGGAACTTGTGTTATAAGAACTTCATCTTATCTTACTGCAACGCAGCAAAATACATTGACGGAAGCTATAAAAGCAGCCATATTAGCAGATAGTATTCCGGGACAGGTTGTAAATCCAATAACTGTTTATAAAGGCGTTGATTATGCTGGCGAGTATGATGCGCAGACATATTACAATAACAATCCTGATTTACAGGCTGCTTTTGGAACTGATGGAAAAGCGTTAATAAAACATTATGTTGAATTTGGTAAAACAGAAGGAAGAAAAGCTAAGTAAAATCATTCATTTAAGGGCATGGGAGTTTAATCCTGTGCTCTTATTTTTTTGCTTTTTTTCTAATTCCTCTCGTTCAAGATTCACCTAACTGTAATTGGGTTTTATAGAAAACATTTTACAGGGAGGATGGAAGATTGACTCAGAGCGAAAAGTATCAGATAGAGATATTCCGAATTCAGGGAATTGGATATACAGAAATAGCTAAGAGGATGAATATATCCGTCAATAGCATAAAAACATATTGCAGAAGGAATGCTCTTGGAGGGAAAAGAGGCTATGAGACAGCAGGGCCTATAAGCATTTGTGCTTGTGAGAATTGCGGAAAGCCTGTACCCCAGAATACAGGTAGAAAGAAAAAGCGCTTTTGTTGCGATAAGTGCCGTAATGAATATTGGAATGCACATATGGAGCTAGTAAATCGAAAAGCAAATTATGAGATTGTTTGTAAGAACTGTGGAAAGTCATTTATTTCTTATGGCAATAAGAATCGTAAGTACTGCTGCCATAAGTGCTATTTAGAAGATAGGTTTGGAGGAGTGGGGTAATGGATGTGACAAATGATATCAGAGCTGTGATGGATACTCCGGCAAGGGAAATAACGCTAGAAGGCATGCAGTGCGATTTTGATTATGAGATAGCTCAGATAATTACAAGATTGCTTTGTGAGAAGGGGCTTATTTCTGAAGAAGAGCAAATAAGGATTTCTAAGTTAAATAAAGTAAGATTCTCACCATTATATAAGGAACTCATTGAAATATGACTTGATAAATCAGGCCGGTAGAGTGATGTATAGTACCGACCAGATGAGGAGGTGAGACGGTGGCTAAGGTTACTAAGATTGAACCTGTGCAGAATTTTATAGCACATAGGAAAACCAGAGTAGCGGCTTATGCAAGGGTATCTACAGATAAAGAGGATCAGCTTCAAAGTTTAGAGGCCCAGAAAAAACATTATAAGAGCTTAATTAAGGATAGAGACGAGTGGGATTATGCAGGGCTCTACTATGATGAGGGTATTACCGGAACGAAGATAGAGAAGCGAGCAGGACTTTTGAAACTATTAAAAGACTGTAAGGCTGGAAAGATTGACAGGGTAATTACCAAATCGATAAGCCGCTTTTCGAGAAATACAGAAAACACGCTAGAAATGGTCAGAACGCTTAATCAGATTGGTGTGTACATATATTTTGAGAAAGAGAATCTTGATACAGAGCATATGAACTCAGAACTTATGCTTTCGATTCTTGGATCAATATCGGAGAGCGAAGCAAGATCCATTTCAGAAAATGCTAAATGGGGAGTGCGTCATCGATATGCAGAAGGGACTTACATAATAGCATGTCCTCCTTATGGGTACAGAAACGACAACGGTAAGATGGTGATTGTTCCGGCTGAAGCTGAAGTAGTAAAAAGGATATTTGCAAGCGCACTTGCAGGGCATGGTTCAGACGCCATTGCCAAAGAACTGAACGTGGAGTTAATACCTACGAAACGAGGAAAGACATGGCACTCATCATCAGTGCAGGATATTTTGAAAAATGAAAAATATACTGGGGACGTTATTTTTCAGAAGACTTATACAGACAAAAGCTTCAAACGGCATCACAACTATGGTGATCGTGACAGATATCTTTTTCAGAATCATCACGAAGCCATAATCGATCATGAGACTTTTGAGAAAGTATCTGAAGCAGTAAGAAGGCGAGGAGCTGAGAAAGGTAACCTTGATGGAGAAAAGTACCAGAAAAGATATGCTTTTACAGGAAAAATAGTCTGTAATGAATGTGGTGCATCCTTTAAAAGAAGAACCCATTACAAAAAGAGTGGCGATTTTATCGCATGGACATGTAAAACACATCTTAGAAATAAGACGGCTTGCGAGATGCTTTATGTAAAAGAAGAACATTTAAAGGTAGCTTTTGTAAAAATGATGAATAAGCTCAGAGTTGCATATCCTATGATGCTCAGGCCATTTGTAGATAATCTTCGGGGCATTAACAGTAATGAACGAGTACGACAGATTAAAGCTTTGGAAGAAAAGATCAGGGATAACAATATGCAGCAGCAAGTATTAGCTGATCTTATGGCTTCTGGGTATGCAGACCCGGGGACTTACCAAGAGGAAAAGAATTTACTTATCATTGAGGCAGGCCGATTAGCTAAAGAAAAGGAGAGTTTATCCTCTTATATAAAAGGTAATCTAACGCACTTAACTGAAGCAGAGAAGCTTATACGATTTGTTTCAAAAACCAAGCATCCCATTGCTTATGGCGATGAGGTCTTCCTTACATATGTAGATTCTATAACGGTTAAAGATAGAGAAAACTTTGTTTTTAACTTGAAGTGCGGAATAAAATTGACGGAAAAGGTGGCGTGGGAATGAGTCATATACCATATGGATACATTATAGAAGGTGGTGTCGCTAAGGTTGATGAGCGGGAAGCAGAGGAGATTAGAGCTCTATTTAAAGAGTTTATAGATTGTAAATCAATGAGTGTTGCAGCTACAAGGGTTGGCATGAAAAAAGCGCATTCAACCATAGGGAGAATAATCAGTAAGCGAGTATATGTTGGGGTGGATTTTTATCCGCAGATTGTTGATGAGGAAACATTTAATAAGGCGAATGAGATAAAGATTCAAAATGCCATAGCGCAGAATCGGATAAAGGAAATAAAGCAGGATGAACCGATGATTATGAATGTCCAGTTCAAATTAGGAACTTTGGAAAATAGATATGATGACCCATATAAACAGGCAGAATATGTTTATAGCCAAATAAAGGAGGTAAACGATGAGCGGGAATGTTGTTCTGATCCCGGCTAAGAAGCATACCGGGAACAATGTTATAAAGGAAGAATATAAGCCTAAATTAAAGGTTGCGGCATATTGCCGAGTAAGTACAGATAGCGATGAACAGGCTGGGAGTTATGAAGCACAGGTTGAACATTACACTAAGTATATTGCAAAGAACGAAGTATGGGAATTTGCTGGTGTATATGCCGATGATGGTATAACCGGCGTGACCATTAAAAACAGAGATCGCTTCAAGGAAATGATTGACGACTGCATGGCGGGAAAGATAGACATAGTTCTTACAAAGTCTATCAGCCGATTTGCTCGAAATACCCTGGACTGCCTTAAGTATGTAAGACAGCTTCGTGAAAAAAATATAGCGATCATCTTTGAAAAAGAGAACATCAATACCTTAGATTCAACCGGAGAGCTTTTGCTTACCATTATGGCATCGCTGGCCCAACAGGAATCAGAATCCATCAGCAAGAACGTCAAAATGGGCATCCAATACAGATACCAAAACGGACAATATAACATCAACTACAACCGTTTCCTCGGATATACCAAAGGGCCAGACGGAAAGTTGGCCATTGTTGAAGAAGAGGCCAAGATAGTAAGGCGCATTTATAAAGAATTTTTGGATGGAGCTACACTTAGAGATATCGCCAATGGCTTACAGCGAGACAAAGTTATGACAGGTGCGAAAAAGTATAAATGGCACATGAGTACCGTCGAAAAAATCCTCAAAAATGAAAAGTACATAGGAGATGCCCTTATGCAGAAGACCATTACTAAGGACTTCATGCAGAAAACAAGAAAAAAGAACGATGGAACAGTGCCTCAGTACTATGTTACAAATGGGCATGAAGCAATTATCCCAAGAGACATCTTCACAGAGGTTCAGGAAGAATTTCTTAGAAGAAACAGCATCTACACCAAGACCGGGAAGAAAAGGCTCTACTCCAGCAAATATGCTCTTAGCAGCCTGTGCACCTGCACCAAATGCGGTGATGTTTACAGGAGAATAGTTCTAACAGACAGAGGTAAGGTCACCATCAAATGGAAGTGCTGCACCAGATTTGAACATGGGCCTAATGCATGCCAGGCTCCAATGGTTCCCGATGTTGAACTTAAGGAAGCAGCGGTTACAGCAATCAATCAGGTCCTTAAGTGTTCAAAGGATATGAAGGTAAAGCTCAAAGAAAACATTGAAACAGCTCTGGCCAATGATAATTCTAAGGAGCTTGAGGCTATCAACAAGGTACTGGCTGGAAAACAGAGAGAACTGCTAGAGCTTGCCCAGGCGAGGAAAGATTATTCGAAATTGGCAGAGGAGATAGAAAAGCTCAAAGCTGATAAGAAAGAGCTGATGGTTGATAAGGCCATGAATGAAGGAGTTAAGAGAAAAGTTGCTGAGATGGAAAAATTCCTTCAGGAAGCGCCAACAGAGGTCACAGAGTTTGATGATATTATGGTTAGGCGGTATATCAAGGAGATCAAGATTTACGACGACAGGTTCCAGATCCTTTTTAAGGCCGGAATAGATATAGAAGTAAAGCGATAAAAGATTTTTCCTACGGCGGTGAACTTAAAGTTCGCCGCTTATTTAATTTTAATTGTATGTTATACCGATTTGGTTATAATTAATCGTGAAGTATTGAAAAGCCATTCATAGGTGAATTTGCAGCAAAGATGATATCTTTAGGAGATGCTATTGAATGAGCTTGTTTATATAATTAAGAACATTAGGTGTCATATTAGGAGGTATGTCTCATGGATGAAGTCACGACATTTATGAAGGCAATCAATGATTATTTTCAAAGTGAAAATCTCGGCGCTAAGTTTATGACAATTTTGTCAAGAATGAAGAAAATAGATGCTTCTACAATGATTCAAAAAAAGAACAACAGTATCATTGTGTATTCTAAGGAGAGGGAAGTATTTAGGGTAGATAAAAGGTATGATGGCTATGGTATTAAGATAAAAGGAAGTATTTATGACTATATTTCATTTGATGATAAACATATGAGTACCATATGTAGGTCTTTGAAAATACCAGACAAAGGACTTGAAGTGTCTGATGAGAAATTGGAAAAATCATCTTCAAATAGTAAGATTGAGTTTAAGAAGTATAGTGGAGGAGACAGTATTTTTAAAAAGCAGACTGACTCGACCAGTGCTCAAAAGCCTAATGAAGTAACTCAGAAAAATATAGATATTAATAGTGACATTACTATTAAATGCGCAGACTGCGGTAGAGCATTTATTTTTACTAAAGGTGAGGCGGAATACTATAACAAAAACGGATGGACTATGCCAAGACGGTGTAAAGATTGTCGAGAGAGAAAGAAAAACACCGAGAAAGATTACTATGATATTGGGCTAAAGAAGAATACAAGTCAGCACAATCTTGATACTTGGGGTATGATCGCGGAGTTTAATGGCCCTGCAGAAAGTGAAGGCTATACGAGTTTATATTAGCATGTAGATTTCGCGGTGACGATTTATAATAATAGAAGTAACTGGGTTCATTTTTAGACTTATCGTTAAAAGGTGAAACAGGCTCAAAGTCAGTATTTATCGTGCTTTCGAGCTGCTTGCTGCCATGTGGAAACAGTCGTTCTCTTAACGAGAACGACCTGAAAGGGCGTTGGAGTTTAGAGACGACTGTTGTTCTGGCGAGCGCGGAGCGCGAGAGCAGAACTTCCTTGTGAAACTGATAGGGAAGTTTGAGTTTAGAGAACCACAGTTGAATAGAATAACGCAGATGCCTAAACGGTGCGCTTTGTGGCTAACGTTAAAAAGTGTTGGCTGGCAAAGAGGCACCGTTTTTTTTTTTGATTTTTTAAAAGTGTAGGGGAACTGAACTACGAGAAGGTTGAGACGGTGGTACTCCACGAAAACAAAAGTGAATACAGTTTAACGATAGGTATAACAATGAAACCGTGTTTGAGATGGAAAGAAAAATAATTATCAGAGTTCCATTTGATGTTAGAGTATTGAATCGTATACAGGGAGCTTTGCAGTATGGGAAATACAATTACACTATGTATGTTGGTGGTGAGATAAGCCGTCATCATGAATTGTATTCTGAATTATCGCAAGAAGCATTAGATAATTTTAGGGATATTGCGGAAAAACTTGCAGCTTCTTCAGGTATGACTGTTAAGGGAATTGAATCTATCCGAAAAGATTATTGGGATGATGAAGATGATTTTGACAATATGCGTTGTGGTGACGCCGGAGCAGGAGACATCCTTGGTTTAGACTTAGATGATTTGTACAGTGGACCAAGAATAGCTGATGCAATTGAACCTAAATATATTGAGGAAGATGTAAGACTAAAGATCACATGAAATATAGCTTAATCATCAACAGAGGAGAATGATTGAAATTCTCCTCTTTTTTAATAAATAAAAAAAGGGTTAAAACATGCTTAAAACGCACAAGGACATCAGTCGGCATGGTAAAATATAGCTATTAGGGAGACATAAATTGTCAAAACACTAGCATGAAATGACAATATATGTCACTGTAGAGTGGTAAAATTTGAAGTATAAGTAAGTAATATGCTTTAGAAGGGGAAAATATGGCGTTTGAAGATTTAAAAGGTGATAGAATCGCCAGAGTTCTATCAATTTACACCAAGCTGCTTGATGGCGAAATAGTTAACAAGACCATAGAAGCAAGAAAATACAGCGTAAATGAGAGAACAATTCAGCGAGACATTGATGATATCCGTAACTTTTTTGATGAGGATATTGAAAGAGCTGGATACCTGAGATCTATTGTGTATGATCGAACTGAAAAGGGGTATAGGATAGAGCAAGCAAATCGGATGAAACTCAGTAATGATGAGATTCTTGCTGTTTGCAAAATTCTTTTGGACAGTAGGGCATTTACTAAACGTGAGATGACAGACATGCTTGATAGGCTTGTTTCATGCTGCACACCAAAGGAAGATAGTAAGATGGTTAAGGAACTGATTAGCAATGAAGAGTTCCATTATATTGAACTGCACCATAAAACAGAGTTTCTAGGCAAAATGTGGAATATAGGCATTGCTATAAGAAATTGTTGCTATATAGACATGGACTATTATAGGACCAAGGATAAATCCGTTGTAAAAAGAAAAGTTAAACCAGTAGCGATTATGTTTTCGGAGTACTATTTCTACCTTACCGCGTTCATAGATGATAAGGATGAGGCTAGAGATGACTTTGATGTACTGAATGATTCTTTTCCTACAATTTACCGTATAGATAGGATAAGGAAGATGAGAGTTTTGGATGAAAAGTTTCATATTCCATACAGCAATAGGTTTGAAGAAGGTGAATTTAGGAAACGTGTCCAGTTTATGTATGGAGGTAAGCTTAGGAAGGTAAAATTTAGGTATTCAGGAACGGATGTCGATGCAATCCTGGATAGGCTTCCAACAGCTGAAATCCTTACAGAGGATGCTGGAACTTATACTATATCAGCCGAAGTGTTTGGCACGGGAATAGATATGTGGATAAAAAGCCAAGGCGATAATATTGAGATGATAGAAAGTCTTGGATAAAGCATATAAACATTGATGGAGGAATTGCTATTATGGCAAAAGTAAAGATTATAAGCGATCCATATAAGAGAGAAGTTAGTTACTGGGTTTTTAATGAACAGATAAATGATTGGGAGAATGTTAACGATTGTGATAAGGACGGCAGATTAAGAGAACACAATGATGAACGTTTTTTCTTGCCATTCAAGGTGAAAGATATAGTTGATACCATTATTTCCGAATATCAGGTTGGTTCTGAGAAAGTGACGATTGAATTTCAAGGAACTTCCGATGAGTATGATGAACTGCTGAAAATATGTGAAGAAGATGATGTAAGAGATAAGGTGCAGGTAGAAAGATCCAAATACTATTTAGCTAATGCTAGAGTGATTTTGGAAGACCATACTAAGGAAATATTTGAAACCGTTCAACCTTTGATAAGAAAGATTGTTAAGGATGACGCAAATATTACCAGAGGATTGGACAAGGTTTCTGAAGCTTTAAAAGACATAATACCGATTTGTATTTTGGGTAATTATAGTGCCGGAAAATCAACTTTTATAAATGCATTGATAGGATATGAGATACTTCCTAGTGGTGGAGATCCCGTTACAGCAAAGATTTTTGAAATAAAGAAGTCATCTCAGGAAGATAGAGCAAAAGTTAAATTCGAATATCTTCAGAAGCCATATGAAATAGTGTTTGAGAATAACGGATATCAAATTGTAGATGGAGATAAAGAATCTGAACTCATACAAGAAATTGTTAAAGGGCTTGAAAAAAGCGAGTCTAAAGCATTTGATGTCCTGGCTAACATTACAGTAAATATAATTAATAGATTTGAGAAGAAAGATAAGACAACAATTTCTATAGGAAATATTGTGGGTATAGAAGTTCCATTTAGTAAGAATGGAATACTTGGGTTGTCACAAAATAAATTTGTTATCTTTGATACACCAGGTTCAAATTCACAATCAAATGTGGATCATGGAATGGTTCTTACAGAAGCGTTAGAAGGATTTTCAAATGGAATCCCAGTGTGGGTATCGACATATGATTACATTGATAGCGTAGATAATGCTCAGCTGGTTGAGAAATTATATCAGATAGATGCTTTGGATAAGCGATTCACCATGATTGTCGTTAATAAAGCAGATTCAGTTGAATTACCAAAACAGGGACTTGCTGATGAGGAAGTTAACGGCATCATGGAATATGATTCTGTAGAAAAAATGTACTCTAGTGGTATATATTTCCTGTCTGCTGTTATGGGATTTGGTGCGAAGAACAAAGATGGCTTTATAAGTGATTTCCTTGCAGATGTCTTTGATGAGAAGGAAAGGAAATTCTCAAATCCCGAGGCAAGATCATATAAGAAATTGTATGAATACAATATTATGCCAAAACAGATCAAGAAAAATGCCATTGCGTATTGCATAGATTCACAGAATATCATCTATGCGAATAGTGGATTGTTATGCATTGAAATGGAAATGGAAAAATTTGCAGGTCGCTATGCTGCCTACAACAAATGTCAGATGGTGAAGAGATTCTTGGGAGAAGTAATTGACGAAACCGGAAGACGAATTACAGAAAAAACTGCTATTCGCGAAAAGAATATGAAGAAATTGGAAAATGAATTAGATAATACCAAATTTCTTTTATTGGAGGATATTAAAGCTTCGACCAAAGAACTTACAAGAAATCATGAGAAGGAAACAAAGACTTATGTTCAAGATTTTGTAAACTATCAACTCCATTATGAGAGAACACTAGAAGAGCTGGAACTAAGAGAATCAGAATTAACTGATCAGAATAGTGAGGAGGCAAATGTCTCTTTAGCTGAAAAAGAGTATGAAGGCGCCAGAAATAATCGTTGGAATAAGTTTATGGAGAATAGCCAAAACATTTTCAAAGGCAATTTTATTGAAAATGTAAAGAATATCGCTGAAGACTGGAACTACGATTCAAGAGAGCTAAACTCTAAGAAGTCCAATCTTGATTCTACCAAAAGGAATGTAGATAAAGAAACCGCAGATGAGCTGATGCATATCGTTCGAAGTGAGTTCAGAAGGAATTTGTTAGATGCACAGGAGAAACTCAGTGAGTTGACTTCCAAGAAATGGCAAAGCAATGCACAGATATATAGAGATGAGATGGTCAAAATAATAACCGGATCAGATGCCCTAACAGCACAGCAAAGAAGTGACTTATCAGATGCCATTTTGAGCTATCAGCCATTTGCTTTCGATGATAAGGCTGACAAAGTATTTATCAAAGCGAAATACTTACAGGGAAATGTTCTTGGAATAAAGTTCTTTGATACTGAAAGATTAGATACGAGAAGACTTGTTTCGGCATATAATTCGAAGCTGAACAGTAGTATCAATGAAATTGCGACTTCAATAAATGATAGCTGTTATTCAAGTTATCAGAAGTGGCAAGAAGACTTGAGGATAATGATTGAGCAGAATATAACTACACTCAATCCAGAACTAAGAGAACTCACGGAAATGATAAGAGAAGAGTCTGAAACAATACAAGAGCTACAGAATAATCAGCAGACTATCACTAATTCATTCAAGGCTATGGAAGACTTGATGTCTTGGAAGGTAGTAGAAGAATAAGGGGATTGTTGCTATGGGTGTAAAAAACATTATTAAAAGAGCTGGAGAAAGAGCAGGTAATACTGTATCAAAGTTGGCTGTTCTTAGCCCGGTTCAGCTTGAAAATGTACAGCTTCAAAGAGAGGAATATTTACTTAGCCAACCAGATCCTAAGGATAATGTTGCTCGTCAGACGACAGAGCGAATGATGGCTGCAAGTAGTATAGAAATCTTTAATGCTTATTTGAGCCAAATAAAAGATTTATATATTCCTGTAGAGAAAGATGCGGAGTACGATGCTCCATTTGATGCACTGCACAATATCAGATATTTCAACATTACAAAGTGGGTAGCCGATAAGAAGGAAAACAGCCTGGAAAAACTTGTTAATGTTTATGCAGTTCTATCAAACGAACCATGCAATATTGCGCTTGTTTTCAATAGAACCAAGGATGCTACAAATGTATACCTTGCTGTTGTTAATACGCAAAATAATTCCAGTAATGTAAATGCTGAAATATATAAGAGCCGATTAATGGAGTCAATACGAGGAAATTTCCCTGGTGCAGAGTTTGCTGATTCTGAAGCAGGAATCATACCTTGTTTGAACAATGACAAGGCATATTCTGTGGCAATGGCTTCGAATATTCCTACTGAGAAGTCTGAGAAGTTTATTAGCCAGACTATTGAAAAACTCTTGGATGGTATCATTCCAGATTCAAAGAAGAAAGAATATACTATTGTACTTCTTGCAACGCCGATACTTGATGTTGAGGAGCGAAAGCTTAAACTAGGAGAATTCTATTCAGGACTTACACCTTACGCGGAATGGCAGACGGACTACCATTTTAATGATAATCAGATGTTTGGATCATCTGCTACAGTTGGAGTAAACGTCGGTGCAAGTGCTGGAATACAGAACACTGCTAATTATTCTACAACTGATACTGATAGTACAACTGATAATTCTTCGGTTACAAATACTGAAAGTAGCAGTGATACTGTAACTAATGGTACTTCTGAGGCAACCTCTCAGAGCAGCGCTCATTCTGACGGAACATCAGAAACAAATACAACAACATCGGGTACTAGTGGATCAGATGCAGTTAGTACAACTAATACTACAGGCACAACTAGTACTACTACAAATACTGAAGGAGAGTCTTCAGGAAGTAATTGGAATGCTTCAGTTACACCTTTTGGAGTTGGAGGTGGCGGAGGCCATAACTGGGGTACAAACAGTAGTGTGGCAGAAGCAATGAGTAACATGACAAATGTTGCTGAAGGAACCACGTCTACAAGTGGATGGACTAAGAGTGCGGCTAAGGCTCTTGGTAAAACTGCTACAGATACTCTTACTCAAGGTGTTACAAATACTATTTCTAATTCCGTTGCTAAAACCACAGGAACAGCTGTCGCAAATACCTTAGGCAAAGCTGTTACAAAGGCTATGTCCACAACTTCAGGCATAGCTAAAGGAACAAGTCTTGGAGCTAATTTTGGCGCTAACTTTGCAAGATCCTCGACAGTGACAGCAATGGTAGGTAAGTCAGAAGGAATAACTCAGACTTTCTCAAATTATAATATTAAACATGCTTTGGAATTACTTGAATCACAGATGAAGCGCTTGGAACAGAGCACAGCACTGGGAATGTGGGACTTTGCCGCATATGTACTTAGTGAAGATCAGAATATTGCCAATAATGTGGCTCATTCATACTTGGCTTTGACATTGGGTGAAGAATCTTATATGTCAAAGTCAGCAATAAATCTGTGGAGAGGGAATGTAGCAGAAGAGAAAGATGCTGCAAAGGAAATAACATCCTATATTAGAGAGCTGAGGCACCCTGTATTTGGACTTAATCCCAGAGTAGTTGAGTTGGATTCTGAGTACAATGAATATCCTTCTATAGTGACAGCGACAACCAGTTTGTCAGGCAAAGAGTTAGCATATTCACTCAATTTCCCGCAGAAATCAATTTCGGGACTTCCTATACTTGAATGTGCTGAATTTGGAAGAAATGTTGTTACATACGACAAAAGTTTAGGCACTGATAAAAAGATTCCACTGGGAAATGTATTTCATATGAATCATGAAGAAAAAAATACAGTTTCTCTTTCTTTGGAATCTTTAAAATCTCATACATTTATTACAGGAAGTACTGGCTCCGGAAAGAGCAATACTATATACCATATGCTAGAAATGGCGAGGAATAAAGGAATACATTTCCTTGTTATAGAACCGGCAAAGGGTGAATATAAGAATGTATTTGGGAAGGATGAGGATGTATTCACATATGGAACCAATCCTAAGCTGGCTCCTTTACTTAGGATAAATCCTTTTAGTTTTCCTGAGAATGTTCATATATTGGAACATCTTGATAGGCTTGTAGAGATTTTTAATGTTTGTTGGCCTATGTATGCTGCTATGCCTGCGGTTCTTAAAAGTGCGGTAGAAAAATCATATGTGGATTGCGGTTGGGATCTGATGACTTCAATAAATAAATATGATAATCGCATCTATCCTGACTTTACGGATGTCTCAAGAAATATAAGAACAATAATTGATAGTAGTGAGTATGACAAAGAAAATAAAGGTGCATATAAAGGATCATTATTAACAAGGCTTCAATCATTGACAACAGGGATAAACGGATTGATTTTTTCTTCGGATGAATTAACGGGAGAAGATCTGTTTAATAAGAATGTCATAATTGACTTGAGTAGAGTTGGCGCAGCTGAAACAAAGTCATTAATAATGGGTATGCTTGTTCTGAAATTACAAGAATACAGAATGACAGAAGACATACCTATGAATGCAGATTTGCGCCATTTAACTGTATTAGAAGAGGCTCATAATCTTCTTAGAAGAACTTCGATAGAACAATCAACAGAAAGCTCGAATATCCTTGGCAAGAGCGTTGAGATGATAGCTAATGCAATTGCAGAAATGAGAACCTATGGTGAAGGATTTGTTATTGCGGATCAAGCACCGGGGCTTATGGATATGTCGGTTATTAGAAATACGAATACGAAAATAATAATGAGACTTCCAGACCAAAGTGACAGAGAGCTGGTTGGAAAATCTGCAAATCTGAATGATGATCAGATTAAAGAATTGGCTAAGCTTCCCTGTGGAGTGGCAGCAATCTACCAGAATGAATGGGTGCAACCGGTACTTTGCAAAGTGCAGAAACATGAGTATGATACTGCGAAATATTCTTTTGATAATAAGAGTAATGACCAGCTAATAAGTAGTAATGCAGAACTGGCAGATTCATTACTAAAGTGCATTATGGATAATGAGCTTTTCCAAAAAGGAGATAAAGAGGATCTTCGTGAGCTGAAAAGTATGGTCATCAGATCCAGATTTAATTCATTGGTTAAGGTGGATTTCTTGGATTATATTGATGAGGAAAAAGAAAGAGGAATAGAGTCGTTAAGATGTTTGATATTTGATTTTCTTAAAGCTGAAGAGGCTATACAGGCGTCCGAGGAATATGGCGATATCCATGAGTGGGTAAATGCAGTTGTAGAGAAGCTTGAGCCGTCTGTCAAGAAGTACTCAAAGAAACAAATAGATTTAACGGTTATGCTTATACTTCAGGAGAAAATGGCAAGAGATTATACATATAAGCCAATTTTAAATAGTTTCCTTGAAGCATATAAGAACGGAGGTGGTGTATTTTGACAGGTGAATTTTCACACGCTGATGTAAAAGATATTAAACCTCAATCCGCTGAGAATTTCCGTAATATAAAACCAGAGAAAGAAATGTCTGCAAAAGAATTGAATGATGCAGTTAATACGGAGTTAAATAAAGCTGCGAAGGAAGCTGAGGGAAATGAAGTTGCACCAAAAGAGTACTTCGATGATAATGGCGAGAAGTACCGAGAAGGTGATACGCTTCTCCCCAATAAGCAATTTGAGGTAAAAGGTTACAAGTATGAAACTGATGATAAAGGGCGCGTAGTATCTGCTGAAGGAAAGCTAAGGATGAGAGATCCAGACTATGTGCGAGATATGGAAGATGTTAGAAAAATAGATGGCCAAGAATATAAAACAAGTGATGATAGAGGTCATCTGATAGGACATCAATTTGGTGGAAGCGATAAACTAGAGAATCTTGTCCCTATGGATGCAAAGTTGAACCAGGGTGACTTTGTTAAGCTTGAAAACACATTAGCAGATGCAGTAAAAGATGGTGCTGATGTAAAGCTTAAAGTTGAACCTATATATGAAAAAGATTCTACTAGACCTTCTGAATTCAAAGTTTCGTATACCATAGACGGAGATCGAGAAGTTACAGTATTTAAAAATGAAAGTGAGGCAAAATCATGATAAACGAAAAGGTATATCAAGGCATATACGATGAGCTTAGCAAATATCTTACTTCAGGATGGGAAAAGATGGTTGTTTATCTTGAGTATGGCAATGCATCCTATACGTTTTCATTTTTTGTAAAGGATAAAGATGGATATATAAAGTGTTTTGACCTTCCTGGAGTACAGGACAAGGACTTGGATGCATCTTTTAAGATAATTGATGCGCTGGTTTCAAAAGAGAGGATTAAAGAAAAGCAGCCATGGTCGAATATGACAATAATTATAACAAAAGATGGAGACATGCATTCTGATTTTGATTATACAGATCTGTCCGAAGGTACTTATCAGTTTAAGAAAAATTGGAAGAAGAGATACTTAGTTTAAATGAGGAAGTGCAATGATAAAGGTTGATAAAGTATCAGAAGCCAAAGGGCATGAAATAGATATTTCTAAAGCATTTATGAATATAAAACCTCATGAATTATTGTCAGATCAGGAGGCTTCTGACTTTATTGCCAAGGAGTTTGAAAAAGCTCATGATGAGACTGTCTGCTTGCTTACAAAAATATAGTTGACTAGAATATATACCGCAGGTCATGTAACATGGAGCGGGTTGCTCGTTCTTTTTCTTTTTAAAGTGTTCGGATATGAACACTTTATTTTTTTTGTT
>JAEEGL012551008.1_pt1 | contig 59137 bp, 48 predicted proteins | sample 9134231 | NCBI WGS metagenome assembly JAEEGL01 (sample SAMN16246548, study PRJNA631951) | gut metagenome | biome: gut microbiome; feature: rumen; material: fiber-attached | host: Bos | place: Iran: Karaj | collected 2018-10
GCTAAAGAAGAGCCAAATGTTTTTTCTCAGTTTAAGTTTAAAATTCAATTATTACAATTTCTTACTGAATTATTATAATAAATATTTGAATAATTATAAAATTTCATTTTAACCTCCTTTAATTAGTTATTCATCCTGCTGCTTGAAGTTGCGTAATTAAATCTTGCCCTACTGTTGCAACATTAATTTGTTTATTACTATAATAAAACGGACTTCGTTGATTAGTATTCATTAAATTTTTACTGGACGAACCAAACTTTGTTATTGTTAAAAGTTTTTTTGCAAAATTAAATAATGTTTCATCGGATAAATGATAACATCCACTAAAACAACGATATATACTTACACAATTAACTAAATTTCAATTAGAAATATCCAATGTCGTTAAATTACTACAACTATTAAAAGCATTAGATAAATTTAATAAATTTGAAGTGTCTCAATTAGATAAATTTAATGTAATTAAATTAAAACAAGAACTAAAAGTATAATTTAAATTACGTACATTTATAGTATTTCAAGTAGATAAATTTAAACTTTTTAAATTATAACAATTACCAAAAGTATTATCCATATTTCAAACATTAGAAACATCTCAGTTTAATAAATCTAAATTAGTAATGCTATTTAATGAATTAAAAACACGTCCTAAATTATGTATTCAACTTACATTCCAAGTAGAAACATTTAATGTTGTTAAATTTAAACAACCATTAAATAAATTATCTATATTTCTAACCTTTGAAACATTTCAATTAGACAAATCTAAAGTTTTTAAATTATGACAATTCTCAAAAACTCCATATAAATTATTTACATTATCTATATTTCAATTAGAAACATCCAATGTAGTTAAATTTTCACATCCATGAAAAACTCGAATTAAATTTTTTACATTATTAACCTTTCAATTAGAAACATCTAATGAAGTTAAACTTTTACATCCAGAAAACATATAATTCATATTTCGTATCTTGCTTGTATTTCAATTAGAAACATCTAAGGTTCGTAAATTTACGCATCCTGCAAAAGTACTAGTTAAAGATAATGTATTATCAATATTTCAATTAGAGACATCTAAAGTTGTCAAATTACTACAATTACAAAAAGTACTACTCATATCTACAACATTATTAACATTTCAACTAGAAATATCTAAATTAATTAAATTCCTACAATAATAAAAAGTTCTATCTAAATTATTTACTTTATCTATATTTCAATTATATAAATTTAATTCTTTTAAACTATAACAATTATAAAAAGTTTGACATATATTAGTTAAATTATTAATCTTTCAACTCATTATTCCATTAATATATGATAAATTACCACACTCAGCAAAAAGACTTTGTAAATTTGCATTATTAAGATTTCAATTAATAGCATCTAAACTTTCTAAATTTGAACAGTAATAAAACATTTCATAAAGATGAGCATTATTACTAGAAAACCCAAAATTTAAATATCGTAAATTAACAGCCATACTAAAACTATATATTAAATGATTAACATTTTCAAAATAAGGCAAATCAATGTAATATGGCTTTACTGCAAAACCATCACCAAACATTGTATTAAAATTATTTACATTTTTTAAAGAATTAAAAAAATCTAAAAAAGTAATGCTATGACTAGTTGTAATCACTGAATCCCCGGTACCTCGAAAAAAATTAAAATTCATATTATCAGTTTTTGATCAATCTACTCCTATAACAAAATTTTTACAATTAGGAAATCGTTTAGTTGTAGAATTCCAAAATAAATTTCTATAATTTAAAGGTGTTGTACTCATATAATTAATACCTCCTTTATTATTCTATATTATCTATACATATATTATTTTTTAATTAAATAAATAAATTGTTTTAGTCCAAGATAAAAAAGAGTTATTTATTCTCTTCTTCATCAATAGTATAAACATATCCTTCTTTACCAAGAACTCCAGATTTTTCATCAAGTTCTTTAACCCAATCAGGAAGTTTACTCCTAATTTCATCAAACTCTTCTTTACCACGATACTCTTCTGTTTTTATTTTATCCAAAAATTGGAAAAATGTTAATTGAGGAATAATACCAACCATATCTTGTGAATGACCTGCATATTGCATAGTATACATAGTTTTTAATACTTTATCATCAATTTGATCTTCTATTTGTTTATAACAAGAATGATAAAATCTTTTTGCATTAAATAAATTTTCTTCTGCAAACATAGGTTTTTGTTCTAAACATTGAACATATGTAAAATATTGACCTATCATCATTTCAACAGTAAATCTGGTAATACTACCATTAAAAGGATTTTTCTTTTTACAAAATTTAATTGCATTGATAGATGCGGCAGTCGCTCCTACTTGACATAGATCTCAATTATATAATGGAGTACCATCATTTTCTTCGATACCAATACGTGTTATAGAATGTTCTGAACCTTTACGCCATAAATAAACTACTTTCTCAACAAAATTAATTTTTACAGGAAAACCTTCAATAGAAAGACGAACCTTCCAATTTAATTCTCCATCTTCCATTGCTCTTAATTTAGAAAATTTAATATCATTTGATTTTAAAAATTGTAAATTATATAGTCTTCCAAATACCCAAGGATGTCCTTCGTCTGTCCTAGGCATCATACGAACTTTCATAGGATTTGGATCAACTTCTTGACAAAATATACCCCTTACTTCAACACAATCAGGAGTAATTCCATCTCTTAAATTTTCAAGAGACATTGGATCATAAAATACATCATCCGCATCTATTCAAGTTATCCATTCTGTTTTTGCGGCGTCCGCACATCTTTGACGTGCTAATCCAGGTCCTGTATTTTCTTTACAATCTACTATTGTAATATCTAAATCAGGAAATCTTTTTTTAACAAAACTATAATCATCTCCTGGATTATCATTTGCAATTATTACCGCAACATCATCTCTAATAGATTGAATTTGAATTGATGATAAACAATCGCATATATGTTTTTCTGCTTTAAAAGCAGGAATACCTACAGTTATTAATTTTTTATTTGACATAATTATTTTCTCCTTCTAAAATTATTATACAATATTTTTTAAAAAAAGTCAAAATAAAAAAGAGTGATATTTATTATCACTCTGTATTTTTATTCTGGAACTGACCATCCAGCAGCTCTTAATTGAGCTACTAAATCAGTGCCAACAGTTGTGTTATTAATATAGCTAGTTGCGCTATTAAAAGGACTATTAACATTAGTAGTATATAAATTTTTTCGTGTAGAAGTTACATTTGAAGCTGTTAATAATATATTAGCAATATTGCTTAAAGTGTCATTTGATAATTGACGACAATTATAAAAAGTATTACGTAAATTTGTTACGTTACATAAATTTCAATTTAAAAAGTAAATATCGTGTAGTTGACTACAATTACTAAAAGTACAATATAAATTTTTTATATTACAAGTATTTCAATTAGACATATTTAAATAATATAAACTATAACAATTTACAAATGTATAAGATAATGTTGATATTTGATTAGTAAGATGTCAATAAAGATTTAATCCTGGAAGACTTTGACAGTTACTAAAAGCATAATCTAAAGATTGTAAGCTAGTAACGCTCCAACCAGATAAATTTACATTATTAAGAGGATAGCAATCTGAAAAAATACTACTTATAGAACTACAATTTACAAGCGGTCAACCAGATAAATTTATACTTATTAAACTACGACAATTTAAAAAAGCAGCACTCATTGTTTTAATATTCCAAGGTCGTACTCGATTGGACATAGTAAAATTACTTAAAGACATACAATTTCGAAAAGCGCTAGCAAAATCTTGAACCTTTTCAATATTTCAATTGGATAGGTTTAAAGTACTAAACATTCAACATCCAGAAAAAACACTATTTAAATTAATTGCATTCATTAAATTTCAATTAGATATAGATTCTACTGAAGAAGAAGATAAACTACGACAATTATTAAACATATAAGCTAAATTTTTTGCATTGCACATATTTCAATTAGACATGTCTATATTACGAATAGCCCAAGATTCACTAAAAGCATTTGCAAAAACAGTAACATTACTTGTATCTCAATTGGAAGTATCATAATTTTCTATATTACAACGAGAAAAAGTAGACTCTAATTTTTGAACATTGCTTATATTTCAAGTAGCAACATCTAAAGAACTTAAATTTCTACAATTACAAAAAGCATAACTTAAATCTTGAACATTACATATATTTCAATTAGAAGTATTTAAAGATATTAAATTATTACAATTTCTAAAAGTTTGATATAAATTATTTACTTTATGAAGATTTCAATTTGACACATCTAAAGCTGTTAAATTACCACAATCCTTAAAAGTACCACATAAATCTTGAGCATTACATAAATTTCAATTTGATGTATCTAAATTTGTTAATTTCCCGCAACCACCAAAAGCAAATGATAAATCTATCGCATTAGAAAGATTTCAATTAGAAGTATTTAATTCAGAAAGATTCACTATTCAATAACTATGAAAAAAATTAGCTAAATTTTTAACATTGCTCACATTTCAATTTGAAACATTTAAACTTTGTATAGAAGAACAACCAAAAAACATATCTGATAAATTTTCTGCATTACTCATATCTCAATTTGCAGCATCTACATTTTGTAAATGAGAACATCCAGAAAATAAACATGATAGATTTTTAATTCCTGTCATATTTCCCTCAATATATACATTTTCTAAATTATAACAACTTTTAAAAAGTCCAGAAACGTTTTGAATATAAGAAAAATTATTTAAATGACATTCACGTAAACAAGATGATGTTATTCCAATATAATAACCATCTGAGCCTGCTAAACGTGCATAATCATAAAAAACATCTGAAAAAGTTTGATTATATGCTTTAGTTCAATCAAGATTTATATTTCAATTATTACAATTTATTAAATATTTTGAATAAATTTTACTATAATCATATTTTGACATATTATTTTTCCTTCCTTTCTATTCAAAACGCACTTTGAATTGCAAACTGTCATTATTTGAACTTGCTGAACTATCTTTTCTATATTTAATATATATAAAATGCTCATTAGTATCATTAATAGTATATGTAACAGTTTGTACTGCTGATGTATTCATTGCTGCAGTATTAAATTTTTTATACACATTAGAGCTGTCTGCATTATAACTAGAGGTTAAAGTTGTATCAACATTAGATAAAATTCCATAATCATATGATGCTTCTGCGTAATTAATACAATCTAAAATTAATTTTCCTGTATCAGTTTTAAATTTTAGTTTACATAATGCAAAACTATTATGCTGTGCTTTATTATTACTTTCATAATAATCATTTGCATTTAATATAAATTTATAAGTTGTTTCTAAATCAACAACCTCATAAGAACATATAGAAGCAGTTATTGTAGTTAAAATTGTTTGTGAGATAGAGTGACCTTGTGAATCTTGTAACGTAATAGTAATTGAATCCTCACCACTTTCAATTCCTTCAACTTCTAATGTAATTATTTGATTTACAGTATCTATTGAAGCAGATACATTAAAAAATGAACTGCTTATAGGTGAAACGCTTACTGAAAAATCATTAGGATGATCAAAAACTAAAGAGCCTTCATATGGAATACTAAAACTTTTTATAGTTCCTACAGATCCTATAATATTATCAGGGACATCTCAATCTAAAGCAGATGATACTCTTATATTTGTTAAATTAGTTGCAGTTCGATCGTTTAAAAATATTTTTTTAATTTTTAAATTTGGAACTCATATATTACAATTATTACGAACTCCTGTAAAACAACCATCTACATATTGTAAACTTGCTAAATTTCAATTGTTCATATATACATTTTCTAAATTCCTTCCTCTTTCAATAAGCCCATATAAATTTTTAACATTACAAGCATTCCAACCAGAAATATCTAATGTTTTTAAATTACTAGGACAAGCAAAAACAAAATCTGCATGTTCAACATTACAAATATTTAAATTAACAAGAGAAAGATTTTGTGATCCATCTAAAGAAGGAAAACCAAACAAATAATCAATATTTTTTACATTAGAAAAATTTCAATTTTGAACAATAGGAATTAATAAATTTAAATTTGGGCAAGACTTAAAAGTATTACTAAAATTAGTAACATTTTTTACATCTCATTTTTTTAAACTATTTGCAAAAATAGAACAATCTAAATCAGAAAAAGTTCCCGATAATGAACTTACTTGACTAACATTTCAATTAGATATATCTAAATTTGTTAAATTAGAACAATCAGCAAAAGTTCATTCTATTTTTTTTAATTTAGTAAAATTTCAATTAGATAAATTTAAATTAGTTAAATTAGAACAATAACTAAACAATGAAGAGATATCTACAACATTACGGACATTTCAATTAGATATATCTAAATTTGTTAAATTAGAACAGTCAGAAAAAAGATAACTCATATCTTTAACATTACTAACATCTCAATTGGAAACATCTAAACTTATTAAATTAGAACAACCAGTAAAAGTATTGCGTAAAGAAGATACATTAGTCATATTTCAATTAGAAACATTTATATTTGTTAAACTACTACAACCTTCAAAAGTGCTTTCTAAAGAAAAATCTTTTGCTGTCCCTTTTCAAAAATCTATACTACAATTAGTTAAATTATACAAATGATAACACATATAAAAAACAGAATTTGTATCAAATCAATTACTATTAATAGTTAAATCTGTTATATTATGATAAAAAACATCTAAATAAACTCCATCTTTAAACATTTTATAATAATTTTGCATAACATACCTCCTTTATTTTATTATTCAATCTCTTCAAGTTTAACCTCTTGTGCAGATGTAGGAATTGAATTTTCAGATCCACGATTAGTAACTTCAATTGCCTTATTTACATCATTAAATTCATAAGTAGTTCATTCTGTATCCCCAGGATTTTTAAAACTTACTTTATATCTTGAAGTTTTTGGCACTTCTTTATAAAAAGTTAATACTCCATCAAAAATATTATTACCAACTTCATTAGTATTCATTACTAAATTTTCTACTAGTTTTTGATTAAAAATAATTTTTGGATATATTTTTCCAACAATAGGATTTTCTTTTGCTCATATAGGTTCTTTTTCCATAGAAAAATCTATATCTGTAACTTCAGTCATATCAGAAGTATCAATTCTATCAATTAACGCATCATAATTATCATAATTTTCTGTAACAAAAGTTTCTCCCCCATCTACACTATATCGAAGGATAAAAATATCTTTTCAAGTAAGTACATCCTCATTACCTATTTTAATAATTTTAGGATCTGTTACTTCTTCCATAGAAACTTCAATATCTGTTACTTGATTTGAAAATGAATGAGTTTTATCAGTTAATTTATAAAAATCATCATATGTTTCTGTTGTAAAAGTATTTCCTTGATCAGTACTATATTTTAAAGTAAAAACATCTTTAGTTCCAGATGTCATTGTATTTAATTTTAATAAAGCAACTCCTTCTAAATCAGTATCTGAAGTTCTAGGAACAATAACCGCAGGATAAACATCGGATAAAATAACTACATCTGTAGCTGTATTTAAAACATTTGTATTGTTATTCAAAAAAGAACATAAAGAATCAAAACTATCACACATTTGAGTTGTAAAAGTTTCTCCTCCATCAGTACTATATTTTAATGTAAAAGTATCTAGCGCTGAGCTTGGATCATTTTCTACTTTAGCTTCTAATCATTGAGTTCCATCATATATATAATATTTATCTAAAGTTATATTATAATAACAATCTCTAGCCTGAGGATTTGAAGGTGCCTCATATAAATTAGGCACTATAGGTACATCATCATACATAAAGCATACCTCCTTTATTAATATTTTAAAAAATGCTTCTCTCTATTATTTATTTTAGCCCAAAATAAAAAAGAAAGCAAGTTATTACACTTACTTTCTAGGCATTTTCATAAAATAACAATAAACTTTTTCATCAATAGCATCTGGATCCATAATAAAATCTTTACTGAATTTAGCATATCATTCTACATTTTCTTCAAATAAATCATGATAATCATTATATGCTGAATTCATTACAATCCAAAAGTCAACAGGTCTAATTTCAGAATATCCATAAGAATTCCTAACACCTTCAGTGTCAGCTAATTCTCACTTTTTACCATATGGTTCCATACATTCAATAATTTCTCTTGCTTTATCCTCTGTTAAAACGCGGCCTTCCGCAATTTCATATAACTTTTCTTCAACTTTTTCTAATTCTCTATCTCCAACCATATCAATAATATATTCCATATAATCAGACATTTCGTCTATCTTTTTTGAATCACCAGAACTAATGATTTTATTTATATATTTTTTGTAGTCCATCTTCAATTTTTTCCACCTTTCTTAATACTTCATTCAACAATCTATTTTGATATTCTAATTTATGCTCCATATCAAAAATAATCGTATCTAATTTTCTACTTTGAGATTCATTTTCTTCATATGAATGAAGTGATATATATGACAATAGTACAGTCAATAAATCTAGCGCATCAAGATTTTCTTTCATTATACACTTCCTGCAGGTTCTGTTAATTGTCCTCTAGGTTTTACACAAGAGGTAATTACAAATTGACCATCTTCATAATTATTATTTCCGCTACCATACATAATAGGATATCTTACTCTTGTATTTAATTGATTTGCATACATAGTATTTCCAGCTTTACATAAAACAGGAATATCTCCTACATTAGTTCTTATAAAAACAGGTAAATTTGCGGCCGCAGCTACATTGTTGCATATAACGAGTCCATAAGTTTCTGTATTAACTAGATTTTTTACTGCTCTATTAGGAATTAAAATTACTTCCTCCTCAGTAGTTTCTACAGTTGAGCAAAAAATTGTTTGACAGTAATTATTCATTTTTCAATCTCCTTTCTCAACAAAAAATAGCGGAAGCACCTGGCCTCCGCATGTCGACTTGCAAAAGCAAGGATTAAGTTAAACTAGTATAAAGAATTGCATCCACAACCAGTATAGCAAGGTGGATTTAATACATATCTACCTTGTGAATTTAAAATTGTGTCTGTTGAATTTTGTACAGCAGCAGTTAAAACAGCAGTTTGATTTGCATTAGATAAAGCATCTCTTGTAGTTTGAAGTTTATCACTTAATTCTCTGATGTAATTATCTTGAATCATTTGTCTTGTAGCAGCATTTTCACTTGTTACTAAATTTCCAATTGCGGCGATACTATTACTAATTTGTTGTTGAATATCTTTCATAGCAACTAAATTACTATAATTGCTTGTTAAAACAGTATCAGTTAATGCGCATTGACCTTGAGCTAATCCTCTAATAGCATTATCTTGTGATTGAAAATATAAACTATTTTGAAGATCACTTTGTCCTAAAGCTGTTGCTCCATTATTCCAGAAACCACCATTTCCGCCAAATAATAGAATGAAAATAATGATTAATGAGAAAATTCCCATAGAACCACCAAATAATCCATCATTATTATCTCTTGTTAATGCTAATACATCTGCAGCTGACATTCCAGTATTATCGTTCATCTTCTTCCTCCCTTTCCTTAAAATATTTATAATAAAAAGCTAGTCACGTGCCTATCTTCTATTACCATTAATTAAATTAATCATTTGCACAAATTGTTCTTTTGAAATTCCTTTTTCATTACACATTTGCGCAATACTTTCCGCTTGTTTTTCTGTTGGTTGGCTTTTTATTGTATTAAAAAGTTGTAATTGTTGCGGATTTAGTAGACTTGTTAGCGCTTGTTGTGGTTGACTTGATAGTAGCATCTGTGATAGTATGTTCTGCATGTTTATCATCCAATCTCTCCTCCAATTCTTTTATTTTCTTTTCTAATTCTTCAATCTTAATATCTTTTTCATCTTTAGGAACTATAATATTATAAACTTTAGATATATTTCCATCTACTTCCTTAATAGATATTTTAGAATTTGGTTCATCAATAAATAAAGTTTTTTTAGATACTATAATATTAGATATATCTTCATTAGGTTTAACATATCGTATATCTGTATCTGAACTATTTCCTGTTGTATTAATAATATTTTGAACAGGCGGCTGCGTATTAATTCCCATATTTTGAGTATATTGAGCTATCATATTTTCAATATTCTCTTTTTGACGATACAATTGATTCATCAATCCCGCATTATTATAATTATAAGGCATATTTAATCTCCTTTCCATTTTTTAAACAATATAAAAAAACCAGGCATTAGGAAAATAGACCTAATGCCTGGCTATGATATTTCGTTATAATTTATCTATCCATTTGTTTCAATCCATTTCCCTTTATCAGAGTTTTCTCTCTGACATATATATTTTATTTTTATTTTAAATTAATTTTCAATTTTGTCCCAAATTTTTTATGCATCTGTAGCATCATTTGTGATATATAATGTATGAGTTAAAGGATCTAACCTAGTCCTAATACCACCTGTTACATTATAATCTGAATTTGGTACTGTCATTGTTGCTTGTCCAGTTTCAATAGTAATATTACCTCGTCCTACAATAGAAGTTCCATTAATTGTTTTTATTTCTGTTCCTGTTAAAAATTCTCTTTCTGTAAATACATTCTCCAAAGTTCCTTTTGAAATAAACATATTATTAGAAGCATCAGCATATTGTAAATAAGTTTTTTCAGCACTATATAAAATACCATTTGAAGGATTTGTTAAAATACTATAATCATCTGATGTTTGAACCATACCAGGAGAAGAAGTTGTTGCAAAAGTAGTTGCAGTAATAAAGCCTGGATTAGTTCCTGCCGTTACATGACCACTAGCATCTACTGTAATTGAAGTATAGGTACCCGCAGTAACTCCAGATGGAGCATGTGAAATTGTTCTTGACCCACTCGTAGTAATTGTAGAATTGTCATCTATTACAATTGGTCCAACCGCATCTAAAGTTATACTAGTAACAGTACCACTAGGTTCATCTCCAGAAGGTATTAATATCCATCCACTTCCATTACTAATAAACAAATCTCCAACTTTAGCAGATTGATTTGCATATATTCCCTCAGTAATAACTTTATAAGTAAAACCATTATTAGATGCTGCGGCCGCAGGTAAACTTGTAATTGTTCCACCTGTTCCTAATGAGCCTTTAAATAACATTGCACCAGGAAGTGCGGCAATAGCTGAATCTACATAGGCAGTAGTAGCAATTTTAGTTGAATTATCCCCACTTTGTTGTGTTGTAGCAGTAACTCCATTTGCAATAGAACCATCTAAAATAGAAGCTGGTACATTAGTAATATTAGCTACACCAGATGTCGCAACACTTGTTCCATTAAGAGAAACTCCTGTAATTGTACCTAAATTTGTTGTGTATCCTTGATTTGTTGCAGCAGTAACTCTACCATATGTATCAATTGTAAGACCTTGATAAGTCCCTGCAACAACACCAGAAGTATCTAAAGCTATTGTTCCTGTTGTTGTAATTTCTCCCCCTGTAAGACCCGTTCCAGCAGTTACTTTAGTTACAGTTCCTGTATTTGTTGTATATCCACTATCATTAGTTAAATCACTAGTTTTAGAAGGAATTTCACTTATTCTAGCTAATCTAGTAGAACCAGATGTTTGACTTGTTCCACCAGTATAAACATCCCCTTTATACCATGCGTTTCCAGACCAATCAACAGTAGATGCATTTGAACGAGCAGAAGTGCTTGTTCCATTTCCAATAATATCTGCATAAGTATTTGAATTGTCTATGATATTATATTTTCCTTGAACGTGTTGATATTGACTACTTGCAGTAGTATTACGTCCTTCAGCATGAGCCCCTTCCGCATTTGCAGTTGTTGAATTACCTTCGGCATGAGCTTGAGTTGCGCTAGCTGTAGTAGAATATCCCTCAGCATGAGATCGAGTTCCACTGGCTACAGTAGAAGCGCCTTCCGCATGAGAGTATTGACCAGAAGCTCTAGTTGCACTACCTTCTGCAAAAGCTCCTGTTCCAATTGTATAAGAAGAACTTTCAGCAGTCGCACTTAAAGTTCTTAAACTATTTGTTGAACTTCCATTAACTAAATTACTATTAACCTCTGTTGTCGTAGTAACAAATCCACTATCATTAGTTAATTCACTTGTTTTAGTAGGTACTACAACATTAACAGTAACATCTGTAGATGCATTAGCAGTAAATTCATCTAATTTAGTACCATTTTTTTGAATAGTTAATTTTGCATTATTTACAGTAGGAATTGTAGGTTTATCAGATAAATCATTATAACTACCACTAAAATCGCTTTTAGCATTCCATGCAGTTCTTTCTGCTGCAGTTATAAATTTATGTGTTTTATTAGTATCATCTACTAAATCACTACTTAATTTATTTGAACTAGTTATTTCAGTTTGCAATCCGCCAATTAAAGCACCAACAGGAATATCAATAGTATTTCCATTTTGCAAAGTTAAAATTATTTTTTGATTTGTCGCATCATATTCACCATTAACAACAACAGATTCAAGAGGTAAATCAATTGTGCTAGTACTAATTGATGTACCTGCACTATTTTTTAAAGTAGCTGTAATTTTATAAGTTGTTGTATTTACAGATAAAGCAATCTTATTACCTGTAGCAGTTTTTAATTCATAATTAGTTAAATTATTAACATCTTTTGTAATAAAATGTGTTACATCTGGAATGTCGCTTAAATTTGCTTTATTATTTCAATAAGCAATATCTGCGGCAACGATACTTGCGGCAGCACTACCTCAATAACCTGAATCAACGCGTTCATAATGTGCAATATTATTAGGATCATGTTGTGCAGATATAAAAAAGTACACATGAAATTTTTTACTATCTGTACTACCAGAATTTAATGGAACTGCGTATAACTTATCTTCAGAGCCTACGCTTACTTCAGGTAACTCATTAACGAAAGATAAAATCATTCCATTTCTTAAAGTAACACTACTAGGAGGTGTAATAGAAGATTCACTATTAATTCTAGTCCATGTTAGAACTCCTTCTTCTGAAACAGAAGGAACAAACATATCACCTTTATCACCTTTTGCATAAAGATCTACTTCAAGATAACCTTTTCCTTCAATAGGATTGCTCATAACAGAGTTATTATCATTCATGTTATAAAAACCTCCTTTTGTATCTCATATTTAAAAATTTCTTTCTCACTATAATAATATTCAAAAATATGTAAGATAAATAAATTATTTTAGACCAAAATAAAAAAGACAATGTTTCCCATTGTCTTTATTGTTGTGCCTTTTTTCAAATTCCATTATTTTTAATATATATATTTTTAACTCTTTTCCAAGCCCCATCTTGTTTATATAAAATACTACCTTTATTTCATATTTCTGTATTTCCTGCTATAAAATCACTTTGATCGTTTAAATTTGTATGGAATTTATCATTTATAACATCATACAATCCTAATTTATTATCACTTTTTCTTTTGCAAGGGAAAAAGTTTTTTAATACTGATTGGGTTGCAGTGTCTATTATTGTTAAATGATATAATTTAAGATTTGCAGCAGTATCTCCCTTAGGGTAAGTAGATGATGGCTCTACATAATTTCTAGCAAAAATATATAAATTGCAATCTGGTCCTCCATAAGCTGCGGCAATTTTTTCTTTTATAAAACCATCAACTTTTAAACTTTGAGAGTTTTCTTGAATTAAAACTGAGACTTTATGTCTTGTAGTTCCTGCAATACTATCACTACTAATTGAGTCATAATGTGTTACGGTTGGATCATTTGAACAAGGATATTCAATTACAAAATTATTTGTATCATTTACTGCCAAATGAAATTCTGGATGTCAATATCAAATTTGGTCATAATTTCCATAGCTTGCACCTATAATTGTTTGTCAACCACTGCTTCATGCTCCTGTAGTACTTGTAAATTCAATATCAGCTTCAATATTTAAATGACTATTATAATTATATGGATTAATTTCACTATCAATTCATTGAATAGCACTACTTTCAATATAATCTAATTTTTCATAATCATTATAAATTCAACCATTTTTTACCATAATATTTGTAGCATTATCTTTATAAGTTTCTATATTTATAGCCGAAGACCAGCTTGTTCCAGCTTTATTACTACATGAAAAGAAAAATATATATTTTGTATAATCTTTTAAAGTATCTATAATTCCAGAAGGAGATGTACCCAAATCTTTAGAATAAACAGTTCCATCATCTATTCTAACTCACAATTCAACCGGACCAGTAATTATTTGTGAATTTGGACCAGGAATTCCAATTCCTGCTGTTCCAGGATAATTTTCAACAGGTCCAATTGCATATCATCAATTTCCAAATCCAACAGATCCATCAATATAGGTTCTATTAATTTGAGTTCTATCAGCACTATTTCTTTCTAATCCGCCCCAATCGCTTCCTTTTCAGCTTGTATAACTTGCTTCATATCCAGAAACTTTACTTCCAGCCCCTGTTCCAGTATAAGTATCACATGGAGATTCAGATTGTTTTCATCTATTATATTCATTAGAGTAGCCAGGATAAGTTAACATAAATTCAAATTTTCCATCATTACGCTTATAAGTATTATCATCTAATAAATACAATCTAGAATATTTATTTTCCATTTGAACATTTCTACATTCTTCAACAGTATTAAATAATACCGTTCCATCCATATTATTATGATAAAAAATTCTTGCTCAACAAGAGCCATCGCTTAATAAAGTTTTAATAGCCATATCATAAATAGGTTTAGATGGCTTAGTTCTCCAATATACTTTATAATTTGTAATATTTGCATTAGTATCTCCAATTGCAGAACAGTTTACTTGAGCAGATGTATATTTTACATTAGTAATATTTAAAGTTAAATTTTTAGGAATATCAGTTAAAGTAGTATAAGAAACACTTGCACTAGTATTTGATAATGTTTGTACAGAATTCTGAGCTTGCATGTATAAAGAATACAACGTTCCTGGTGTTAATCCACGTACTATATCGGTACGACTTGTTCCGGAACCAGTCACTCTATATGTTTGTTCCGTTCCTCCTTCAGGAGTATAGTGTAATGTAAAAATTGGATTAGTAACTCCAATACAAGAACAAGTAAAACGAATAGCTGTTCTTCCAATATTTGTAATTGTCATTGTTACAGAATCAGGTCGATCTTCTTCCCAAATTGCATACATTATATAACTTCCTGTAGGAATATATGTACCTATTAATCCATTTGTTGCAGTTGAATCTGTATTTCATCCTTTAAAAACATATCCTTCTCTCGTAGCACTTGGTAAAGTAATAGATGAAAAATTTCCTGGATTAGAATTTCATTGTGCATATAACGTTCCTGCATCGGGATTTGTATATGTTTGACCTGCGGTTCCTTTTGGTGAACCTCCTGAGGCGGCAGTAAATCAACCTTTTAATGTATAGGTTGTAATTTTAGTAGAAATTAAACTGTTTGTAGAACAAGTTCCTCCATTTGCATTAAAAGTTACTGTTCTAGTTTCTGAAGTAGCATTTTTTGTTGCATTTGGCAATGTAATAGAAGAATAATTACTATAGCTTGTATTTCAATGAGCATATAAATTTACTGGTGATGTACTTGGAGTATAAGGACTACTAACTTGAGTTCCACCAGACGCTGCAGTATATCAACCAGCAAAAGAATAAGTAATTGTTGCAGTTGATGTTTGTGAACTTGGAGCTGGGGTTACCCCACCATTAACATTAAAAGCTATTGTATGAGTACTTGTTCCATTTGCACGAGTTGTACTTGGTAATGTAATAGATGAATAACTACTATCAATTTGCTTTCATTGAGAATACAAAGTTTTATTATTTGTCGATGGAGTATATGAACCTCCATTACTAGCTACTGCACTTCCACCTGAAGTACTTTCAAATCAACCATTACTAGTAAAAGTTCTTGTCATCTTAGACGTTTGACTTGATTGATTATTTCCGCCATTCCCATTAAAGACAACTGTTCTTGTATATGTTTCACTAGCTCTACTAGCAGCTGGAGTTCCAATAGCTCCTTTAGAGGTTGAAGAATTTCATTGAGCTGTCATTGTAGTACCTTCATTTGCACTATAAGTACCTCCAGCGCCATAAGTTGTTCCATTGGTTGCTTTTCAAGAGCTAAAACTATAAGAAGTTGTATCTGTTGCAACTTTACTTGTTGGACTTACACTTCCTCCATTTGCATTAAAATTAACCGTATAACCATTTGCAGTTGTACTATTTCGACTAATAGCACTTGCCAAAGTTAAATTAGAACCATAAGTTTTCGTTTGATTAGAAGGTGTTGAAGAACCTCCATTTGCATTATAACTGACTGTATATGTTGAGAAAGTCATAGGAATATCAAAACTAAAAGTTAATGTATTAGGAGAAGAGGCACGAGCTCGAACTGTAAAAGTAAAAGTTGCACTTGAACCTGTTATTCCAGTATAAGTTAAAGTTTGACTTAAATTAGCATTAACATAACTAGTCTGTTTAATTTCAACTTTATTAACACTTGCGGTAATACTACTACCACCGCATGTAAAAGATCGACTTTGAGAATTACTATAATATGCTCCATATCCTGCAGACGTACTATTAGTAGCTTTAAATTCTAATTTAGTTATACTAATAGTTCCATCTTGAGCAGTATATGTTATACGACAATAACCACCCCAATTTTTACCACTGAAATTGACATTTTTTTCCAATGTAGCCATATCCTTTTACCTCCTATGAATCTATTAATACAAAAAGATCTCCATCTTTACCTAAAGAACTACTAGGTTCTATAGATCCACTATATACAGTAGGAACCTCATCTCTTGTAATTAATTTTTTAGATCCTGCATCTTTATTAATTCCAGATGTAGATTGCACATACACATCCCCTTGATATCATGCATTACCATCTCAATCGACAGTATGAAGATTAGATGGAGTTTGAGAATTACCATTACCAATAATATGAACATAATTATTTAAATTATCTTCTATATTATATTTTCCTTCAACATGTTGATTATTTCCTTTTGCACTTGTATAATAACCTTCTGCATAAGCATTATTGCCTTCTGCTTTAGTACCCTCTCCTAATGCAAAAGAGTTTTTTCCAAGCGAATAAGAAGTATCTTCTTCTATTGCATTTACATGCTTCATACTTCCTAAAGTATCACCATTTTTTACATTTAAGACATTTATTTTTTTCTTTGAAATCTCCTGAACAACTCCTTTTAAATTTAAAGGATATTGAATAGTAATAGGAATTTCTAAAGATGTTCCTATAAATTGTTCTGTACCAAAAGTTCCTACAATATAATTAGTATTTTTATTTAAAATTTCATCTTTTATAATTTCTTGAACTTCTCCATCATAATAATATACATATTGATTATCATAAATATAAGGTCATCCTTGTTCAACAACAGTAGATAACATACTAATAGGACCACGTTTAATACGTTTATATATTTTTCCTTCTTTATAATTTATTTCATCTGTATACTCTTCTACTTGATATAATCCATTTGGAAAAATTGGATCAACATCACTTTCATTCGCTTTTAAAGTATATTCTATATCAAAAATAAAATTATCTTCAATATAATCTTCATAAACAGTATCATCATCTCCAGAACCAGTTAAATGACAACACAAATTTTCAACTCCTTCAGTAGGAACAACACATAAATATCCATTCGTTGTAGGAGTGTAATATTGTAAATATGGAGAATTAATTAGAGTTTGTCCACCAGGAGCGGCAGTTGTTGATGGAGTTAATAACGTTAACCCACGAGAAGTTCTAGTTGGAACAGATGCACTTCATACAACTCTATAAATAGGATTTTGATCACCATCATAAATTGTATAAGTATTTCCTCCTAAACATTTAAATCAAATAATACCATAGGTATCTGTTGAAACATCTGGTTTACCAGCAATAACATTACCACCATCATTTATATAATAATTTAAAATTATATTGTCTCCACTTTTATCAAATTGATTAAATTTAATACTTGTAAGTTTTGTAGGTTTTGCAATAGTAATCGCTCCAACATATTCAGGAGAAAAATGAACTATAATAGAATCATTTATATTTGGAATTCCTGAAATAGAAATACCAAAGTCTATCATTGCAACAATATTATTATTAAGTTTTCAAGAGCCATCATTATATATAAAAGTACAATCTACTTCTGTATTACTAACCGCACTTCTAAAAGTTGCTACATTAATAGTTGCGGAAATAGCTGTAGAATTAACTTCCATAAAACATTTTTCTTTTCTAGTTGTGCAATTTACACTACCTTTAATATCATTTATCGTAGCTTCTCCACTTAATACATTTTCATTTCCACCTGTATTTCTATAATTAAATTTAGTTTCACTAACAATTTTACTTGCAGACACTAAATTATTTGAAAATCCAACTGTTGTTGAAGGATATACACCTGCAGGATTGATTGCAGGATATACTTCATTTAATTTTGTTTCATCGCTATAAAAATGAATTTCTGCCATAATTTAGCCTCCTTTTAATGAATATCGTAAAATAATCCAGTGGTTATTTTATCTCCATCAATTCTTCCTATTCCTTTTTCATTATTTGTTCCTTGTGTATAGGTCATTCCTGTATTGTAAAAAAAACTATTTCCTGTACTTGATGTATTTCCCGCAATATAATAAGTACTATTTTCAGAATTTTGTTTAATATATACACTATTAGAATTAAAAGGTTCAAAATGTCCTTCGTCTTCTTCATTTTGAGGTGGAATCCAATAATACAAATCATACAATCTTTGTCTTAAACCTTGATTATCTAAATCAGTTTCTACTAATGGAGCTGGTACTGCATAAAAAGTAGTATCACTTGGATCAACTATAGATTCAAGACTTTCTACTACTTGAATATCTAAAGGTCCTGGTATTCCTCGTGGACCAGTAATATTTTGAGTCGTAGGATTAACATATCCTTTATCATTACTTCAAGAAATATTACCATTTTCATCAACAAGAGGAATAAAAGTGGCTCCATAACCAGATACACTAAAAACTGTTTTAATAACATCATTTGTATAAATATATTCTGTTTTAGTTCATAAATATCTATATCCGGTAGAAGATGGAATAGTTTCAGACCAATCTGGCGATTCTTCATCTGGAGGGTTTATTCCATCATTACTAGCCATATATGTTGTAATTGCTGTTGCTACGCTAATTCCGTCTTCTCCACGTGCATATATATCTACATATAATTGATCATCAATTAATGGTTTCTCTCCCATTATTGTTTCATTAACCATAATTAAATGCTCCCTTCACTTATTTTACTTGCTTCAGGATAAAGAACAAATAATTTTGGTCCGTCAAGATCATAACCAATTAAAGTTGTATTATTATTTAATTCAATTTCATACCAAAAAATTTTATAACCTGTTTTAAAAGCTTCGCATAAACTTTTTGTTTCTGCAGATGTAATATTAATATCCGCAACATCACTAGCTTCACTAATATCTATACGTTTTGTTAATAAAGTGTTTTCTAAATTATTTTCTGCGCAAATTGATAAAGTTAACCAATCTCCTGCTTTAAAGTCTCCAGTTCTGTTTACTAAATGAAGAGTTAAAGCATCTCCTCTGTTAACATAAACATTTTTATTAATTATTCTATACATAGCTTTACCTCCTCTTCTTTTTAAGCATCTTGCCCATTATTTGTTATATATAAAGTATGTGTATTATCATCTAATCTAACTTTTAATACTCCCGCAACAGTCGCACTTGCATTATCAATAGTTGGAGTATGATTATTTACATATGTTACTACAGCTGCGGTAGTTGGCAAATTAGTACTAGTAGATGTTTCTGTAATAGATGTATCTACTCCTTTAGCTGCAGCTGCCGCCAATGTATAACCATTATAAGTTTTATTTGTTAATGCTTGAGTATCACTTAAATTAACAACTTGTTTAGAATTACTATATAAATGACCATCTGTTGCAACATAAACAGTATCTTGTGAATATGTTATTTGAGGACTTGAAGTTTGAGAAGTTGTTCCAATTAAATATATCTTACTTAAAGTATCACTACTTCCTGCAGTATTTTTAGTATCGGTATAGCATCCACTAGGAACAGTTCCACTTAATTTTGTAGCATCAAGAGTTGAACTACTTGTTAATGGAGTAATTGTATTACTTCCAAGAGTAATTGTTCCATTTTCTATTTTAGCATCTGTAATACCGTAACCACTCAATGTAGTTGGATTTGTTCCCGCAGTTACATGTCCTTTTGCATCTACCGTTACACTATTATATGTTCCCGCAGTGACTCCAGAAGCGTCATGTTTTAAAGTTAATGTACCATTACTTCAAGTACCTGTAATACCATCACTACCTACAACTTTAGTATAATTTTCACGAACTGTAACTGTTCATCCATTTGTTTTATTTAATTTATAAACATAAGTTTGGTCACCCTGTTGATTATTATTATGTGAACTCACACTTCTATAATATTGGAATTCTGCTTCTGTTGGATTATCAGCATTATTAACATAAGCCATAAATGCTAATCTTGTTTGACTTCCACTTGCAGGATTACTACTACTACTTGCTCTAGTATAAACAACATGTTTTGCAGTGTAAGCAGTTATAAAATCACTCCAAGTAGAGTGTCCATAAGAAAGAATTGTCATTCCAGACATAAAATTCATATCATTAACCAAATCGCTTGTTTTAGTTGGAACTGTCACACTATTAGTGCCTAAAGTAACTGTTTGACTTGAAATACTTGCATCTGTAATACCATATCCACCTAATGTTGTCGGATTCGAACCTGTTGTTACGTGACCATAAGTATCAACCGTTACACTATTATATGTTCCTGCCGTTACTCCTGAAGTTGCATGAGTAAAAGTACGAGTGCCACTTGTAGTGATTGCAGTATTATCATCAATTACAATTGGAGTTGTAGCTTGTAATGTAACACTTGTTACGGTTCCATTTGGTTCATCACCAGATGGAATAAGTACTCAAGAACTACCATCACTTATAAAAGTATCTCCAACTTTTGCAGATTGACTTGCATAAGTTCCTGCAGTAATAACTTTATAAACGTATCCTTCATTAGAACTAGATGCTGCAGGTAAAGAAGTAATTGTACCACCAGTACCCAAACTACCTTTAAATAACATTGGTTCTGGTAAATCACTAATAGCAGTATCTACGTAAGCTGTTGTTGCAATTTTAGTTGAACCGTCTCCCTGAGATTGAGTTGTCGCGGTAACCGCACTAGGAATACTACCTGTTAAAATACTTGCAGGAACAGACGTAATATCAGCAACTCCGCTAGTTGCTACAGATGTACCATTAACTGATACACCTGTAATAGTACCAGTGTTTGTTGTGTATCCTTTACCAGTTAAAACATTTTCAAGCGTACCCTTTCCAATAAACATATCATTTCCGCCACTAGTATAATCTGAATAAGTTTTTGTATCAGCTTGTAAAACTCCACTACTTACATTTGTAGCTTTTGAAGATGCAGTTTTAATTACACCTCCAGTACTACTACTAGCATAATCTGTATTTTTTACATAACCTGTTAAATCTGTATTACATAATTCAATTCTGTCAGTACTATCTTTATCTAAATAAAGTTTTTGAGTATCTGTGGTAGCAATAAATTGACCTTCAACAACAGGAAGATCTTCTAATTGAGAGGATTGTATTTTATAAGGTTTAAATTTTGCCATAAAAACTCCTCCTTTTATATCTTATTTATTTCTAATTTATAGTTTGTCATTCAAGAACACTATCAGCGTATTTTTTTGCTCCATAGATTGTATTAGCACTTGCTGCATCTGAAGAGCTACCAATTAATGCACTTTGTACTGCACTTGCACTACCAGCAGCATCAAAATCAGTTGTTGCTGCATAAGCTGCAGAACCTAGTCCATAAACACTGACTGGATCCCCTTTAACTTTGATAGTACCATTAGTTGTTCCAGTTGTAATATCTGCTTTTTGTAATGCTGAATCTGCTAAATCACCTTGTGCGGCAGTTGCATAATCATCGGCATCTGTATAAGCAGCATCTCCCAATCCATAAACACTAACTGGGCTACCATCAACCTTAATAGTACCGTTTGCAGTACCTGTTGTAACACTTTGAACAGCACTATCAGCTAAAGCACCTTGCGCTGCTGTAGCATAAGCATCTGTATTTGTATATGCTGCAGAACCAAGTCCTTTAACGCTTACAGATGTATAAGTTGTTCCATCTGTTGTATATTTAATTTGTCCGTTTGAATCTCCTTGAGCAATACTTTTTACTGCACTATCCGCAGCACTTAAACTTGCGTTTACGTCATCGCTTAATTTTGCAGAAGTAACTGCTTTAGAATCTAATTTATCAGTGGTTACTGCTCCATCTGCTAATTCAGTAGTATCAATACTTCCTGCCACAATTGTTGCACTAATTACATTATTATTACTAATAGCTAATTGTACTTGAGTTGCATTTTGTTGAGCTGTGTATACATCTACTAAATCTTTTGCGGCAATATATAAAACTGAACTTGTTGCATTAGCAATAACTAATTTAATATATTTTCCAGCATCTGCCGCAGTTGCAGTTCCGCTACCTTTAATTAAAGCAGTAACATCAATAGCACCATCATATAATTTTCCATCCACACTATTATATGTGATATCTACAACACTTCCACTTTCAACAACCATATCTTTAGGGATATCAATGTTAACATCTAATCCTGTTGCTGTTTGTTGAACTCTATATCTTTTTGAATATGGATCACTAGATCCTCCAGAAGTTTCAGTAATTCCAACTGTATAATTTGTTGCCGCAGGTACACTTACATAAAGACCTTCTTCTCCAGCTCCAGTTTGTAGTGTAATATTATTTCCTGTTTTTTGTGAAATTTTTACTCCAACTTGATTATTGTTAGTAACTACAATTGAGTTATCTTTGGCAACAACTTCAGTTAAATAACCAGGCACATCAGTATTAGATAATTCAATTGTTCCTAAATAAAATTTATTACTATCTGTTAAGTAATAAAAACAATCACTATCTTTGCTTAAAGCCGCATATTGTGCAGCTGTACACTTGTAAAACTTAATCATAATTTTATCCTTCCTCTCTTTTTATTTTTTTTATAAATCTTCCCAAATAGCGCCACCTACGATTGTATCATATTCATTAGTTGTGCTATTTCAACGATATAATGTAGTTTCTTGCACGTAAAGAGTTTCGTCTTCCCCTTCAACAGGCAAACCACCATCTGAGAAAATTAAATTAGATTTTTGTCCAGTCATTTGAGTTCATAATCCATTATAATAATTTCATAAAGCGTTCTCTTGTCTTACGTAATAGAAACCTTCTATAGGAAAAGGAAGATTCTTTCTGGTTTTTTCATCTGCAACAGTCATAATTGCTGCATAAGTTACTCTTTTTTTATTCGTATCTAAATAAATATTTCTATCATCCGTTGTAAAAATTAATTGCCCATCTTTTACCTTTATATCATCAAGTTTTTTAGATGTTGTGGCAATAAACTTCATTATTACTTTATTTATAGCCATATAATATCCTCCTTCTAAACATATTCTAAAAATAGGATAATTTACTTATTAGCTTTTGACCATAATAAACAGCAAATAAAAAAAAGCTAGTTATTAAATAACTAGCTTAATTTTATAAATATTTTGTCCAATTATTTGGCAAATAAACTGTTTTTCCATCATATAAAATTTTATCCCAAGTATATCCATCTGATTTTCCAACTGCTTTAGCAAGTAGTTCACATTTAGTTCCTTTTGGAATAACTTTATATTTAGGATTTTTGAAACCATATCCATTTAATCTACATCATACTCCTGCAGTTAATTGGATATATTTTTTTGTTTTTCCATTGATAATTTCATTAACTCTATTTTGTACTTCACGATAATTATATCCTGCGGCTTCTAATCTTTTCTTTCTATCTTCGCCATTTCCCCATTTACCAGCAATAACTTCTTGAGCTATTTCATCAATAGTTTTTTTACTAGGATCTTGATCGCTATAATCAATATATTTTAATTTTCCATGATAAGTCCAACGTAAATTTTTAACGCCTTTATAATATCTATAACCATTTTTATCAATATCACTAATTATAGCTTTTCCAGTTCCCCATCCAGTTGTATCTTCAAATACTTTACCGTTACCTAAATAAATTCCTGTATGATTATATTTAGTTCCTCTCATACATAAATATTCTCCAGGTACTAAATTACTAAAGTTGGTACTTACATTGGTGCATGTTTCATAAACGGAATTACAAGTAAAATCAGGTACGCCATTTGACTTATAAACAGTTCCGCCTCTAAATAAATTTTTATCAGCTTTAAAACCCCATAAAATAGATTTTACAGATACAACACAATCAAATTGCCATTTTCCATTTGAATTTAATGTTGACCAACCTTTTCCACTATGGTATACATTTGGAACATCATTAACAAGCCATTTTAATTTGTCAATAAATTGTTTACTTTTAAATACTGCCATAAAACATCTCTCCTTCTTATATATATTTGAAAAATTCTATAAAATACTTATTACTATTTGTCCTTGCTTAAAATTTTTACAAAATAAAAAAGACTAGTTAATAAACTAGTCTATTTATTCATTACTCTAATAGCATCAATAGTTTCGCCAATATTACCAGCATAACCATTATTGCTATCTTTTGTATTGTATCCTGTTACATATCCTAACCAACGATTAGAATTTTTTAAATGTACTTGATATTTATATTTGTCTGATTTAATTGCAACAGCATCAATATCATTAGGTAAATTACCAGCATAATCATTAAATGATTTAACTGCAGGTAGCCATTTTTTCTTTACTTTATCATGTACTCTATATTCAGTAACATCTTCAATGCGGAAACCGCTTACTCCATGTCCTAAATTACCAGCATAATCATTTGCATTAATTTTTACTTTTGGCAACCATCTATTAGCAACATTGTCATAAGTTTGGTAATATTTCACTCCTATACCAGGTAAGTCTGCATTTAAATATGGTTGAGGATTAATTCTAGTTTCATTTGCAGTTCTAACTTCAAAGTGTAAATGAGAACCAAATGAATAACCTGTATTTCCCATATATCCAATTTGTTGACCTTTTTTTACATATTGACCCTTTTTAACATATACTTTTTCCATATGTGCATAAAGAGTTGAATATCCATCAGGATGTTTAATTTTTACGCAATTTCCATAACTTGCATTACCAGTTGCTTTTTTATTATTTTTTTGTCCAGTTTGACAAAAAGTTACAGTTCCTTCTGTATGTGCAATAATTGGACAAGTGTTACAAGGCCATTTAACTAAATCAATGCCTTTATGATTTGCAGCTGAATAATATTGTGTGATACGATAATCTGTGCAATCTAAAACTCTACAACCTGTTAATTTAATTACTGTCATTCTCTACTGATTCCTCAGCAGCTTGTTCTTCTGCTTCAGCTGGCTCAGTATCTTCTGGTTCATTAAACTCTGTAATAAATTCTTCAGGATGTTCTAGTTCATGACCAATATCTCCTAAATCTTCTGTTTTTTCTCTTAAATCAAATAGTTTTCCACCAACTAAATATAAACTGATAACACCAGCTACTACAATAACACTAGCAGTGATTTTATCAATACTCCAACCCCAAATTTGAGCTAATCCTAGTAATAATGCATTAATCATATTTAAAGTATTAACAGCATATTTACTAAATTTTTTGATTTTTTCCATTTTTGTCATTAGGCTTATTCCTCCTTTTCTTTATCTTCTTCTTCAACCTTTTGTTCGTTTTGTTCGCTAGAAGCTTCTAATGCAGCAGCTACATTTCTGTATTGATCAATTTGTTGATTATAATTTTGTGTGACTTCATTTAATACATCTTTCATTACATAAAAAACCTCTTCAACCGTTAATTGTGAAGTATTGATTAGACGAACAAGTTGTTGTTTGAAGTTATATAATTTCATCATCCTTTTATCTCCTTTCTATATTAAATATCTTCTGCATCAGAATATTTTTCTAATGTCTTAAGATATTCATAAGCATCATCAACAGTAAGAGTATCATTATAAGGTAACTCTATTTCATCAACAGCAAGATAAATATCTTCTGTTCTAATGCTATAAATAGGTTTATTTTTTTCTCTTTCTCTCTCATCTTTATTAATATAAGAATATAATTTTATAACTGTTTTTTGATTTACAATATTTTCAATGTTATATATTCTATGATATTCAGTAGGAACTCCATTCCATTGAATAATTCTTTTTTTTAGTGCCATTTTTTTACTCTCCTTTTATCTCATTTATTTGAGCTTGCATTTCTTGCAAAGCTTTTCAAGTCATCATTACTGCAGAAGCAATATCAATACTATCTCCTGTAGGAGCAATAACCTTGTCTGAACAATGATATGGGCCACCTTTATCAGGAATGATAAGACCCACATGTTTCTTTTCATTATCTTTTTCATAATTAAAATTAAAATTCATAATGTCTGTATTTAAAATTTCTTGTAAGCATCCAGTATCCGGAGTGATATTTTTCTTTTTAGATTCACAAGATGTGCTTCTAACAGTAGGAGCATATATTTCGGTTGCACTTAAACTAGTTTTTACATCATTACCTCTTTTTATCTGAATACTTGTATAATTGTCTGGAGCGGTTAATAGCATAGCAACATTTCCACTAGTATCATCATTAACATTAAACTCTAATTTTCTAGTTCCTGTCTTATTGGATAATGTAATTTTATCTGGTACAATTTTAGTATAATAAAAACTTCCTACAGCTCCAGATCCTCTAGCAATAAAAGCGTCTTTACCAACACAATTTCTTGCATTATTAGCTTTATCCTCAGCATCATTAAAACTAAAATCTCCAACTATTAAACCATTACGACATTCTGCATCTGAACCTTTTAAAATAATAGAACCATCATTTAATGACATGCCTGTCGTAGAAACTGAACCATTTGCAGCAACTTTAAAATTCCCAAATTTAACAGAACCATCAGCATTTAAATAACTTATATAACTATCCATGTCTTCTTGATCTTCTGAAGCCGTATCAGATTTATAAAAAATAGCTCCATTGTCAACATGCCAATTTCCAATTTTTCCGGTTTCTGCAGTAATATCTCCTTTTATCGTTGCTGATGTCGCAGTTAAAATACCATCTACTGTAACTTTAAAAGGACTTTCATTATCATTATCACCAGGATTTCCAAAAGCGAAACCATTTGTACCTAAATAAAAACCTGATGATTTTGCATCAATATTTACTTTATTTCCAGAATATATATAACTATATTCAACTTCAGTATTTTCTCCAATTTTAATTTTGTCAACACCATTTCCAAAAGTACCAGATAAAGCTTGGATTTCTCCTGTTAAATTTACTTCTGCCGCATTTAATCTACCTGTTGAATCAACAATAAATTTTTTGTTGCCAAATTTAATTTCAGGTTTTGCTAAATCTATTAATAGACCGCTACCTTTCTCTTCATGTTCAAGATCCTGTTCTATATAATTACCACCATAAATAAGTGCTTTTGAATCTCCAAGACCAGTACTTGTCCCAGGATCAATAATAATTTGTCCGGTTCCAACACGACCAAATTCTGCACGTCCTGTATTAGAATCTAAAAATAATGTTTTATCTCCATGGTGATATCCTAATAATCCAGATTCTATAACATCTTTACCTTCTTCTCTTACTGATCCCATTAATAGTCCTGTAAAAGTATTATCTAATTCTTTGTGCCCTGCTCCAACCTGAGGTGCTAAAATAATACCGCCCTCTTCGTTTAATGAAATAGAATTACCATCTCATCCATTTAATGCAGCATGTCTATACTTATCTAAATATAAATATAAAGGAATATGTATCTTTCCAATTTCTTCATTATTCATATTTGAAATTTTAACTTCTAATGCATTAGTAACATTCTGTCCATCATAAACATCATTAGGCTTTAAAAATTTTTGATTTTTTGCCAAATTATTATCTTCTACAATTATAAAATTATAATTATTCATAAAAGCCCCAATGGCATAATTAAATAATTTTCCGCATCTAGACCATTGATATGTTAAAGTATACTCATTATTAATTAAAGAAATATCTTCAATATAACCTTCAATATTTTTTGTAACTTGAATTGTAAAAGGCATAGACGTACTATATAAAGGAAAACGACCATCATCACTATATTTTACATATCTAAAACCAGTATTTCTCTTTAACTCAATAGTATAATTTTCCTCTTTATGTACAAGTTCTACTGTAATTAAAGGTAGCATTGCGTAATAAAGAACTCCATTATATAAAACTTCAGCTTTAACAATATTAGCTCCATTTTCTTTATATCCTAAATCACTAAAATGATATCCATTTTCATCTTTTGTAATATTAATAGAAGTTTCATCAATTTTTAAATTATTATATCTATTTCTTAATACCGATCATGAAATTTCTAAATCTTCTGTAGAATCAACTTCACTATAAATAGGTTTTCCATCTTGCCATAATTCTACTTTAAATCATTTATCAGTATTATAATAATTATAATTTTCACTTCTTTCATAATTTAAACATCCAAAATTAAAATTTCCATTTACAATCATTGGATAACAATTATTTTCATAGTTTTCATCACTTGGCGCATTTGGAACAATTTTACAAACAATATCAGTTCCATTTGTTCCTGGCTCTCCATCTTTAGTAAAAGTAAAAGTTGTTTTCTTTTTTAAAAACAATCCTTTATAAAAAACAGTTAATTCAATATTATTATTATATAATTTATTTTCATCATAATTATCTGCTAATTCATACACTAAAGTAGGTTCTGTACTATCCTTAGCAATAATCAAAGTATCTTCTTTTGGAACAATTCATTGAATCCTACATTCATTTAAAGCATCCCCTGTAATAATCTGTCCATTGTTATTATATAAAATAATTTTTAATGGTTCTAAAACAAGAGGATTATTTAAAGAACTATTTGTTGGAGCAATACCATTAATAGTATAATGAAAACTTTGAGTTCCATTTAATATATCTAAAAAATATTCTCCCTCAGTTTCTTTTTTATTTGTGATTGTAAAACTAGCAGTACCTAATAAAATAGAATTGTTTTTTACAACAGCACATTTAAATATTGCTGTATCAATAATTTTTGTTAAATCTATATCGTGTATAATATTGCCTTCAACCCTTTGATTATGTTTATTAACAATAGCTGATAATCTATCTAATTCCTCTTGACTTACTGCGGCCATTGATAATCCTGATTCAATTCTTGCTAAAAGTTCTTGATATTCAGACATTGCTGTATTATATATTAAATTTTCTTCAGTGGTTTCTTCTAATTGGTGATAAATATTATCACTATCAATATATCCTCAGGTATATGTATAAATATCTAAATTATTAGACAATACATCTTCATTATTAATTAAACATCTAATTGTAGGATGTCCATTATCAAAATAAAAAACATCTCCTTCTTCACTCTCAATGCTTAATTTATAAGAAGCTCCATAATTATCAATAGTAAAAAATTCAGTAGCAATAATTTTATCATTTTTTACTGCAACACATTTTACCGCCAAATTTTGAGATAATATCATGGCTTTTGTAATGTTAATTATATTACTATCAACATAGTATCTTTTATCTTCTGTATTATTGTATTGATTTAAACATTCTCATCCTGCCCCACCTACCGCATAATATTCAGTAGAACTACTATTGATTGCAACATTTTCTTTAAATCAATAAAATTTTATATTATCATCAGTAATATTTTGACTTTTATATTGCAATTTTGCATTAAACTGTATTTCTGCAGTGTCTGGATCATATTCATCAAAATATTTTTTATCTTTAGTTTGAATTTCGATATTATACACATTTAATGTTTCAGTATCTATTTCATTTAATAAACGCAATTCAAAATTTTTAATAAAAATATCATTAGGTTTTTCATTTTCTTGTAGTAAAAAATTCTCAGAAAATAAATAAATTTTATCAATTGCAACAAAATTATCTATATTAATTTTAAAAATTTTATATTGCCTAACGTAAGATGATAAATTATAAGGGTTTCCTTTCATTTGATTTATATCTAAAACAAAAGATTTTGTAATAATTTCTCCTGTTGAATTATTTAAAAAATTAATATCAAAAACAAGTCCATAATTACCTTGTTTTTGTTGAGATAAATCTAAGTCTGTTTTAAATTCTGCTCCACATAAAATACTATCTTTATTTTCAATATTTTTTTCAATAAAATCAACATTTAAATTAATATTATTTTCATTCGTTTCTTTATCATAAAGAATACAAACATCTTTTTCTTTATAAGAACAAAGTCCAAATTCTTGAGTTGAAGAAATTGCATTTCCGCTATCATTTTGATATCGTTCTTCTTCTTCAATTATATTTGTATACTCAATTTGATTTTTATCCTTTGCACTTATAATAATTTTATCTAAATTAAAATCTCCATTAGGAACTAAAATATTAACTAAAGTTCCAGATGGATAATAAATATCTATATTATTAGAATAAGCTTCAAATTCGCTATCTTGATATTTAACAATATATTTTCCTAATCCGCTGTCTACTGACTCAACAATAGTAGCTTGAATAGTTCTATCATATCCAGCCTTATTAATTGCATTTGTAGTAATTGTTTCAATAGCATCTAATATTCTATTTTCATAATCTGTACTATTCATATTAAGGCCACACTCCTTTTTTCTCTATTTTCCTTTAAAATATATTAAATTTTATTAAATATTATTATTTATTTTAGACCAAATAAAAAAGAAGATAGCTTTCACTATCTTCTTTTATATGCTCTTTGGCTTGCGGCATTAACTAAATTATTTAATGCTTCTTCAATTTCAGTAGCGTTTTTAACATTAGGGAATGTAGCATCTATATGAACATTTTGTTCTAGAATTCCATTATCAGAACCGCCTCCAGAATATCCTGTAGCAGTAGCTCCCGCCAATCTAGATAACATATTGCTTCCTAATGAATATGCTAAACCTCTCATAATTGCAACAGTATTTAGCATATTTTCTGTATCTTGAGCATTTAATACAAGTTCTTTTTGATGTAACATAGCCAAACGACCACTATTACCTCATGAACCAGTATAACCACCAGTATCATAACCAGACAATCATTTTTTATCTATCCATCCAGTTCAACCTTTATCAGTATTATTAGGTCCATGTGGATCTTTTATACGTGCTAAACTTCCACTAACTGAACCAACATAGAACTTATTACCAAAAACCCATGAAGCAATTTTTGTTCCACTTCCTTCATCTTTAGCCCATCTAGCACTTTTATCTTTTGTAAATGTAACATCGTCTCCAACTTCAAGTTTACCATTTCCACCACCAGTTGTATTAGTATTAGTATTCGTAGTAGTAGTCGTAGTTGTTGTAGTAGTAGGAGTTGTATTTGTTGTTGTTGTAGTAGTATTAGGTTTAGTAATATTAAGATTTTCTGCTTCTTTTCTTTGACGTTCTAATTCTTGTTGATTATATCTATAAGCCTCATCAGCTGCTTTCTTAGCAGACTCATACTGTTTATCAAAAGCACCTTTTAATTTCATTACTTCTTCATATACTTTTTTAACTTCCCCTAATTCAGTTTCATATTTTTTAATTAATTCTTCGTTTTTATTAATTAAAGGTTGAGCTTTTTGATAAGCTTCATCTTCACCCTTTTTAATTTTATCAAAAGTTTGACCAGCTACAGTTTCTAATGTTTTAAGATCTGTTTGGTATGTATGCTCTGCATTTTTTATCTTATCTCAACCATCTTTAGTTGCATTTACAAATCCACCCTTACCATCTTTGCCAGTGAATAGTTCTTGCATTGAAGATACAGCATCTTTAAAGTTGGTAGAAACGGCTTGCATTCCGCCATTACCACTTGCTCCACCTATAAAATATTGAACCATTTGAGAAATTCCATTTTCTCAAGTAGGAATAAGAGACTTCATTACAATATATCTTTCTTTATCAGACAATTCATCAAAGTGACCTTGTAATTTTCCAAAAGTATCATCTGAAAGTCCTTCAATTTTTCCGAATGCGGTTGAAATTGTATTTGTAATATTATCAAAAGTAACTGTTGTAGTTCCATCAGCATTTACAAGCGCAGTTCCATAACTTGTATTTATTTTATTTAAACTTTCTTCTGTTAATAATTCTAATCCCGCAAAGAAAGATTGTTGTAAAGTATATCTTGAAATTTGATAATCTTGTTCAATTTGAGTTAACAATTGGTCATACTCTTCTTGAATTAACATTTCTCTTTCAGCTCTTTGTTGCGGATCATTAATCATTGCGGCTTCCGCCATTTTTTGTTGATATTCATTTCAAGCATTATAAGCATCATTTAATACTGCATTATATCTTTCTCTATCAAAATTATATAATTGATTATATAAATCTTCAATTTTTGCTTCAGCTTCCGCAATCTTATTATCATTTGCGACATATTGATATGTATAATTACCTTGGCTATCCCTTCTTAATCTCATTTGAGATTTATTCATTTGAGCTTCCTCAAGTGCAAGTCTTGCCAATTCAATATCATATAATTTATTAGCTCTATCTAAATCATATTGAGTTAATCTATCTCTTTGTTTTAAATCTTCTAATTGGTCATCCATAATTTTTTTAAGTTTTTGTTGAGCATTAATATTAGTAGATTTATTTATTGCATCTGTATATTTTCTTTCAAGTGCGCGAATACCATAACTCTTATTAATTGTATCTAGATATCTATTTGCATTTTGATTAATTAAATTCCATTGCTCATTAACATAATCTAATCCCATTCCTCCAGTAACCGTATTATTTAAATTTTTAAATATATCATTAATAGCATTTTGGAATTTGTTTTTAGCATTTTCTAATCCCTCTTCTAATATATTATTAAATTCATTTACAGCTTTAACTCAATTTTCTTTAGCTTTTTCTCATTCTTCAGAACCTTTTTCTGCGGCTTGCATCTCCGCATACCAAAATTCTTTTTGTTGTCTTTGAAAATCTAATTGATTTTCATAATTCTTTTGTTGTTTTTCATAGAATTTAGCTAAATCTCCATATGAATCTTCACCATAAACCATTTGAATAACTTTAATATCATGATTTAAAATATCTCGTAAGAATTGATAACTTTCAATTTGTTGATCAAATTTTTCTTGAACCTTATCCATCTCATCTAAGATATTTTGATATAATTCTTCTTCAAGTTCAAGTTCACTAGTCATTGACTCCATTAATGCTGTATATTTTTCATTAAGTTCATCTAATGCTTTTTGTCTATTGTCTCCATAAACAGTACTTGAACCAGTTTCATCCATCTCTTTAAGTTCTTTAAGAATATTATTAACTTGTCTTGTATAAGCTTGAATATCTCCAGCTCCATTAGATCTAAAGTATGTAGAAAAATCTCCAAGTCTTGCTCTAGAATTACCTAAAATATCATCATCTTTTATACCATCAATAACTTTTTTCTTTCAAGCATTTCAATCTCTAGTTGCCTGATTCATATTTAAAGTAACAGTTAACTCTAAATTAAATTTTTGAATATTTAATTCAATCTGTTTATCAATGCTATCAAGAATAGATTGTTCTAGTCCTGGAATTTCATTAGCAACTAAAGTATCATATCTATCCATATTTTCTTTAAATTTATTAAAGTTTTCTTTAGCTTTATCAATAGTTTTATTATTATCTCAAGTTTCTTGTTGCTTTTTAGATAATCTATTATATTGATTAATTAATCCATTAACATAATTTTCTTGAGCTTGGAATGCTTCCATATAATTAGCAATAGTTCCATCAGCATTAAATATAACACCTTGTTTCGCTAATGTTTGCGCAAGTTCACCTTGCTCACCTTTTGCAATTCTTATTTTTTCATTATAATTTTGAACTTGCGTATTTAATAAATTTCATTGTTTATTTAAATTTTCTATTAATTTAGCACCAACTAATTTTTGTTGTTGAGATTGAACTTTTTTAAGTTGATTTTCAACTTTAGCAATCTGCGTATTAATTTTATGATATCTATCAGCTTCTTCATCAAGAGGATCAATCTTTTTGGCTTTAGATGAAGATCCTCCGCCACCTTTTTTTCCTCCTCCTGATTTAGAAGAAGGAGAAGTAGTAAAATTCTTTGCTGAACTAGAACCTTTTTGTAAGGTAACATTTTGTCCAGTAAATTCAAAATATGGTTGTGTTAATGGTTCAATAGTTTCCTCTCAAGAATAATGAACAGGAATGTATTCAGCTTCTCCACCTATTACCTTACCAGTTGGAATTTTACCATCATAAGTATGTTTAGTTTTGCTTGGCGCAGATTTTACTTCTTTTTCTGAAATTTTATAATCACTAGGAGGTGGCATTTGAATATTAGCATTAGCAAATAATTGTTTAACTTCATCTAATGTCATATTAGAATTGTTAACCATATCAACTAAATGTTTTGATCAGTTTTCATCAATCTTAGCTCCTGGATCTAATCCTCCTAAATAATTGGCAAATTCTTGAATAGACAATCCAGCTTGTTCAAATTGACTACTAAAATTATCTGTTAAAGTATTAACTATTGATAATTTTTCTAATTCTTTATACGCTGCTTCAGCTTCTTTTTCAGTTCCAGAAAGTAATTTTTCAATATTCTTTAAAGCAGTAGGATTTTTTAAATCTTCTGTTTTTAAAGAAAGATTCATATCTTTTAAAGATTTAACAATCTCTCCTGCTCCATCTGCAACATCATAACTTATAGCTTTTCCACTCTTTAAAGACTTAGTATAACTCTCCCAAGCCTTTTTATTATCTGAAAAAGCTTTTCTTCCTTGATTAAAACTTTTATTAAATTTATAATTATCTGCGGCAGTGTCTGCCAAAGTTCTATTATAATCTACTGTATGTTTTTCAGAATTTTGTAAGGCAGCATCATAAAGTTTAAGAGCTTCACTTGAAGTACCTAAAGCAGTTGCATTCTGATCCATTGCATCATTATATTCTGTTAAATCCTTTTGAGCTCTTGCTAAAACATCTTGATTACCTTCAATAGCCTTATTTAATTCTGTAAAATCCTCTACTGACAATCCACCAGTTAAATTTTTAATAGGTGAAAAACTAAAAGAGGAATCTGACATTAATAAGTCTTTTGTTGCTATAGCCTCTTCTTTTGAAAGAGCTTGATAATTATAATTTGTATTATTTTTTGCAGCAAATACTGCTTCAGAAACATATCTCTTACTTTCGTCAGATACTTGATTTTGATTAGAAGAAGCAAAATATTGATCAACACTTGCATTAATATTTTTCAACTGTTCAAAAGTTGCTCCCATTTGACTAATTCGAGGAATTTCATTAATTAAATAATCTTTAGCAATTTGATCTAATTCATCATTATAAATTTCTTCATCAGCATCCGCAACTATAGTACCATTTTTTCTTCTTCAAGTTTCATTTTCTTCATCATATCGATATCCTTGTTTATAAGCATAAAGAGATTTTCAATAAGATTCTTCAGTTTTAAAAGCATCATTAGCTCGTCTACTTTCTTCAAACCCTTCAATTTGATTTAATTCTTCATCTGTAAAGCCTAATCTTTTTGCTACTTCACGATTTGATTCAGTTTGATCCGTAGTTCTTAAAGATCAATATGTATAAAAATCTTCTATATTTTCTTTTCGTTTATTTAAAACAGATTGATCAACATCAGCAACATTAGAAGTAAGAATTCCTTTTTGCGTTGTAGTAGCTTTTTGATATGCATCTATTTGAGCTTTGGTTCCATATGCTTGAATTGTAGCTTGAGCAATTTGTTTTTGTAAAGCAAGCATTTCCGCAGAAACTTTATTATATTCAGCTCTATAATCAGAAACAATTGTAGTTATATCTTTAGTTTGCTCAATTAAATCTTTATTACCTTCAACAAAAGGATTGATAATATCCTTTTCAACATCTCCACTAGAAGTTTTATAAATTTTACCAGACCTATCTTCTGCTCCTAATTCAACTTTTTCGATAGCTCTTGTTAAAATATCTTCCATTGTTTGTGAAGATATTCTATATCCATCTTTTGTAGTTGTAGCTTTTGAAGCACTATCTACAATAGTTTTTCTTTGGTATGTTTGAAAATCATATTGGGCTTGTAAATTTGCTACTTGTGCTCTAGCAACTTTTTGTTGTTGATCAAACATAGCATTTTCTATTGATTTTTGATTAAATTCAATAGCTCCAGTATTTAAATTAATACTATAATCTCGACCAGCTATTAAATGTAATTGTTCAATTAATTTTTGAGCTTCTTCATTCGCTTTAAGAATAGCATCATAAAATTCTAATGTTCCTTGCTCAAGACCTTCCAATCCCTTTTTTGCACTTTCATAATTAGATAAAGTTCCTTTTAATTCTTGATATTTATTAGAAGCCTCTTCAAAAGTTTTTTGAGTTTCTTTAACAGTATCTGCTAATTTTTCAGTTTCAGATCTGAAGTCAATCATATCTGTAATAATAGGAACTAATAAAGAACCTCCAATTTGAATTAGCATTCCAACAAGAGGATTAAATGCACTAACAGCTGCACCTATTCCACTTATAGCGCTTTGAGCAACTCCAGATACTTTTTGTTGAGTAGTTGCACTTTGATCAGACAATACTTTTATTGCGCTTGTAAGAGCATTAACACCTTGAACTGCGGCAAATACTTTTCTAGTTGTTTTAGTAATATCTTGATTTTGTCTTCCTTCTGCAATAACATCTGCTCTATTTTGATTTAATTCTGCTCGTTCTTGACGTTGTTGTTGATCAATTCCAGTTTCTTTTTCTTTTAAAGCCTGTCCTATCTCTCCATATTTATTAACATCTCCTGCTAAACCTTGTTTTGCAGCTTTATCTTGTAATTCTTCAGCTTGTTTAGAAGTTAAAATATTATGTTCTTTTGCTAATCTTAATATTTTTTCTCTCTTTTCAATTTCAACATCTAAAATAGCAATTTTTTGTTGTTCTTTAATAACTTGTTCTTGAGTTTCAGAAGTTAAACCACTAGAAACATTTAAAATTTCTTTAATATTTTTTGCTTGTTGTTCTACAGCTTTATCTGTTAAATCATTTTTACCATAAATTTTTTCTAATCCAGTTTTATTTGGTTCTTGATAAGTTTGAATAACATCATTAACAAAAGCTTCCTTTTTCTTTTGTCCCATAAAAGAAGTTTTTGCATTATTTCAAACACGAACCACTTCGGTTCCAATTTGTTTGCTAAAAATAGTTCCTGCTTGAGATAGTAAATTAATAAATGTATTTAATCCACCGCCCATATTTTCTAAAACATCATTTATTTTAGTAAAACCTGCAGTAACTACATCTATAAAATCTTTAGCACTATCAGCATCAAATAATATATCATACGTTCTTTCAGCTTCAGTTTTTAATTTCTGTAAATGAGCCTCAAAACTTTCCATATAAGTATCTTGTTGTCTTTGTAATGTTCCTGCTGCCCCTTGTGCTACAGTTAAATTTTGAGTAAATTTATCTCAATTATCCATTAAAGCGGTTAATTGAGTATATTGACGGATACCGGCAACTCCTTGAGCAACAGCCACTTGTTGATCTTTACTTAAAGTTTGTCATTTTTCACCCATCTCAGATAAAATGGTATCCATATCTTTTAATTGACCATTTTGATCTTTGATACTAACTCCAATTTTTGCTAACGTAGAAGAATATTTTCCTAAAGTAGTTCCATCATCTAATGTTTTCCCAAGTTTTAAATCTTCCATACGAGCAAAAATAGTCTTAAATGCAGTACCTACAGTATCTGCACTTTGACGCGTTTGAGCTACAACAGTTGCTAAAGCGGTAGTTGCATATTCATAACTTAAGCCAATAGTATTAGCAACTGCAGCAAATTTTTCTAATCCTGTTGCAATTTCTTCAGAACTAGATGCTGTTGCCGCACCTAATGCGGTAATAACGTCTGCGTAATGTTCAAGCGTTTCTGTCCCATGATCAAAGTTGTTTCAAATAGCAGTCATATAATTAGAAACTTCTTGTGCAGACGCTCCTAATACATTTGCCATTTTTAAAGTAACTTCAGTTCTTTTATTAGCTTCTTCAGCACTTAAACCTTGTTGATAATAAATTAAAGCACCTTTTGCGTATTCTAATGTACTTGTTCCCAATGCTTTTGCAGCTTTATTTGCATTAACCGCAAAACGATCCATTTGTTCTGCCGACTGATTAGAAACAATTCTAATTCTATTTAAAGCAGTATCTAAATCTACTGTAAATTTATATGCTTGAGAAATTGAATTTACAAAATTATTAAATATTTTTGAAGAAAGGGCATAACGTGCAACATTACCAAAAGAAGTTGCAATACGCTCCATCCAATCATTTGTTACTTTTAATTGAGCATTTGCAGTTAATAAATTACTAGTTAAATTATTAAAAGTTCCAAATTTTCCAATTTCTAAAAAAGTATTTTTTAATTGAGACATTGAAATTTTAGATTTTTGCAATTCACTTTGAAACTTAGTTAAATTTAATTGATTTAATTTATTATTTCAAGATTGATTTAAAGCATGTTGTAATTTTTCAACATTTGCAATAGTATCTTTACTAACTAAAGTTTCAGGATCTTTTGACATTTCTTTAATTTCATGAGAAATACGATTTATTTCTGTTCTAATCGTAGAAAGAGAGCTTTGATCTACATTAAATCGAATTCCATACTCAATAGTTCCACCTTTTGCCATATCCTTTTTCCTCCTTTTTTACTTTTCTTCCAAATAAAAAAATTCCTCTTTACCTATTATGATAAAAAGGAATTGTTTATTAATCTATTTTACCCATGCAAAACTATTTTATATCAGTTAAAGTTCTTCCACCATTTGCTGCTTGAGCAAAATCAATTACAGCTTTATATTTTGTTTGATCAAAATTATCTACGATTTTTTTAGCTGCTTCTGCATTTGCAGGTAAATCATCTATAAATTTAGATATTACTGCGGCAGTTGTTGTATTATATGTTAATTCATCAGACATTTTTTCATTTATTTTTGTTAATAATAAATTATATTCATTTTCATTCATTGCATTAATAACTTGATCTATAATTCCATTTGTTTGTAAAATATCATATAACTTATATTCATCTTCTCTTTGTTTTTCAGTAAATGTAATATTAGTATATAAATAGATTATATTAAGATGAAAAAACATATCTACTTTCATAGGATTATACAATCTATCTTCTCTAGCTTTTTGTAATGTAACTTCAATTAAATCTAATTTATCTTCAATTGGTAAATATTGTAATACCTCTATATCAGTATTTTCAATTTTTTTAGTTTCTTCTTTAATTTTTAATTTTAAACTTGAATAAGTAACTTTTCCCATACTTATTTCCTCCTTTTTTCTCTAATAATAGTATAACCTATAATTTTTATTTTATCAAACATTATTCCCCTCTAGCCGCAGATTTTTGTAAATATAAAGTACCAAAAACATTGCTATATTTACTTTCAAACTGATCTAAAATAAGACTAGCAGTATCTTTTACATAAATTTCATTGCTATTTGGAACATTATATATTAAATATTTTGCAAAAAGAGGGTTATTCTGTTCATCTAAAAGTCCCAATCCCGCAAGTTCATAAGCAAAACGCATATGTGTAAAATGAATTCCAACAGTTTCAGGAGTTGCACTCGGAGGTTTATTTGTTTTTACTAAAATTTGAGCTCCTCTATAGAAAATATCCTTTTGATCATTTCTATTAGGAAAAGCAATATTTAGCTCCGCAACAATAGCCTTTAATAAATTGGTTTCTCCTAATTTTAATCTATTCCCTCAAGCTTTTGCTTCTTCAGAATTTTTATAATTTTTAATAGTAAAAGTTGCATCATTTAATAAAGAAATTACTTTTGTTAAAAAATCACTTTTTAAAGTTAATTTTCCATTAACAGAAAATGTTGCTTTATTAAGGTCTATTTTTCCACTTTTTTCTTCTTGAATTTGATTTGTTGCTACAGCAAATTTATGTCCTGTACTTTCTTTTGTTCATTCTTTAAACGTATCTGAAAAAAATCCCACCAAATCTTTAGTCACAGAATCAGTTCCTTTTAAATTATCTACATGCGCTTTACTTTGACCTGCAGCTAAAGAATCTACACTATATACCTTATCTCCATTCATTGCTTGCAAAGTTCTTAATAAAGCAATCATTTCTTCTTCTACTATATCGTCAACATTTTGTATATGAGAAGTTGCATGCTGTCTTCTAAATAAAGTATTTTTACCTAATGTACCTAATCCATTTGTATTCCCTCTCATGTTAGTTTGAGTTTCTGCAATATTATCAATTAATGTCTCATATCATTCGCTTAAGTCATTTTGTGCTAAAATAAGACGATCCATCATAGGAACTGAATTTTTATTTCTTTTAAATTCTTCAGTCTGTTCATTTAATTTTCTTGCAGTGGTTTTAATATCTTGTAAAAATGTTTGTAATGTTTGAGCTCCTTCAATATCTTTTTCACGTTGAATTCTTTTTTCTAATTCTCTATGAACCTTATTTAATAATTTAAAATATCCAGTAGCTCCGCCATATCCATAAGCATATTTCCTATTAAAATTTTGTTGCATTGGACTTGCCATAATTATCACCTTTTTCAATAAAAATAAAAAAGAGGAGGTATAAAAACCTCCTCCGCCATTCAAACCCTTTAAAAAATTCTCTTGTATTTTTAAAGAAGACAAGATACTATTAACTTCTTATTAATTTATTAAAAATTAAACTGATCCGTATGGTTCTCCGTTAGTAACAACTGAGTCATAAGCTGTTTGATCAATTTGAATTCCAGCTTCATGTTTCATAACTGTATCAATCTCTTTTTCACTAGCATTTGGATCATCAACAATTTGGAATACACATAATACTTTGTGTTTGTTATCAAAATAAGTATATCCAGGGAATGCATCCATTGTAAATGTAAATGTTGATGGGTCTCCTGTAGATGCCATAGAGAATGTAAAGTTAGATTGAATTTTTACATTAGGTAATGTAATTTCTGCTGGTAAATCTTTACCTGTAGCTTGATCTCTGAATAATGTAGAAGCTTCAACATAGTAATATCCACCAAAGTTTTCAGCATCAATTTGTAATTCAGAAACTTTTGTAGAATCTTTAACAACATAGAAATCAACAAATACTGTTGCTCCTGCGTTAGCAGATCCTCCTTCTAGTTTCTTACCATCTTCAGAAACTTCTAATCCTTCAATAATATCACCTTTAATTGATCCATCTTTTTCAGTAATCATAACGAATACTGGAGCAGTTGCATCAATTTCTTCATCAGTTGCTAAAGCATCTGTTAAATCAATAATACCATCAGCACTAACGTTAGCTGCAGAAGTTGTATGAACATGAACTTGAGTACCTTCTTTTTTGAATAATCCAGCACCTGATAATACTGAGAATCCAATTGGAGATAATAAAGCATCTTCAACTGTGAAAGTTAAAGTTTTTTCACCTTCCCATGCAAGTAAACGGGTATTTCCTCTACCACCTTGTGCATATACAGTAGTAGCTGCACCTTCAACAGTAGAAGTTTTTGCTGTATCGATATATAATACTGGTTGTCCAGCTTTAAATTCAGTAGTTCCAATTTTAATAGCTGATTTAGCTTTGAAAACTACATTACATATTTCTCTTACACCAAATTTCATAGTTTTCCTCCTTTATAAATTTTTAATTTGTCCTTTTACCACTTAATAGAAATTGCTTTAATTTCTATTACCATTATCATTTATTATTAGAGTTTTTCAAGACTCCGTTTTCATCAACATCAGAGTGAATATCTTCCATCCAGTCGTCGACATCTTGTAAATCCTTTGCTCCTGCCAATTGTGCCTTAAGATGTATATCTCAAGCAATTTTCATTTGGTATCTTTTAAATTCATCAAATAATTGATAAATTGTATAATTAAGCAAAGCATTCATGTCTTTATTTTCTCCTACTGCAAGAATTGAAACATATCTACTCAAAATAGCAATTTTTTGATTATCTTTTCCTTTTGCGGCCGCCAATTTTGCTTGTCGGTCACGTAATTTATCAGCAATTTGTCTTGCCAATCCTCCAGACGGATTATAATCAGTTTCGCTGCCGCCTAGACAAAGTATTTCGTTCAATAATTTTATAAATTTATCATAATTATCTTTATTTAACTCAACAGTTAACTCATCTTGTACAAAAATAATTTTTTGATTATTTATATCTATTTGAACTTGATAAGTAGGAAATAATAGAGATAATACCATTTGGGCACAAGTTTTATTCATTTGTACACTTGGATTTTTTTCTCTCATTATTGACATTATTATTTCAAAATTACTTATATTTTCTAAACGATTTCTGTCCTCACTAGCTAATCTATCTTTTGTAAATCTTAAAAATTCACAGCCTGAAAAAAATTTATCTTCACCAATGTAAGCTATTTCCTTAATTGTTGGTGGATGTAATAATAAATTGACTTCATCAATGGGGATATCATTTCCAGACAAAAGTAATAACTCATTAATCATTTTCTTCATCTGGAATGCGATCATCTGAACCATGAATCGCTCTATAAGATAATGTATATCCAGATAAAACTTCATCTAAAACTATTTCATTCAATCCCATAAAATTTAATTCTCCAATACCTGTTAATTTAGTATTATTCAAAATTCCATCAATATATCCTGCAATTTTAATAGGTCTAATTTGAAAATCATTCATTACTCAACTATCTGTATGACAAATAATATCAAAATGAATAGTACAATCTCTAAATTGCGGATTTTTAGCATTAGGAGTAAAATTATCAAAAGAAATGATAATATAGCTCTTTAATTTTTCATGCTCTGGCATCGCAATTTTTGGAGCCAATTTAATATATCCCTCTTCTATTAAATTTGCTAAAGAAGTATTTCTTATTTTTTCAATATATTCTGGATTAGTTTGATCAGATAAACAATCTTTATTTTGAATTACTAAAAGTCTAAGTAATTGACGATTTTGAGGTTGATGATCAAAAAATAGTTTTGTTAAAATTCTTTCTATATCTTTTTCCGCAGAAAGAAATGATGAACTTAAACTTGGAATTTCAATAACATCTCTTCTCATAATATCCAGCTCCTTTTATCTCTATAATGATTTAATCACAACATTTTTAGTTGCTATAATTTCATTATTTTTTACATATTTTATTTCAATATTTCCACTTTTAGCAGAAACAATTGATATCGTAACAGAATTCTCTGTTTTTTCTATTATTCTAGCTTTAGACCCTACAAGAACTCAATCTCCACCCTCTATATTTTCTATTGTATACACAATTTTATCAAAAGGATTAACAGTATCTTCTCCTAAAATAGTATATTCCATATCAACATCTGTTTCTTGTGAATTATTTTCTTCATTGGTTGTATTAATAACAGGATCAAATTCATTAATAAATGCTTCTTTTAAATAAATAATTAACATTGTTTCTGAAGTAATATCATTAACCATTTGAACTTCTCATACTCTATTATTAATAGTAACTTTTTTAAATCTATGAAAAAAATCTTCAGTTTCTTCATTTCTTGTTATATATAATACAACTTCATATCCCATTTCACTCCAAGAGTTTAAACCTTTAGTATGCCATAGTTCATCTTTAGATCATTTACCAAGATAACCATAATAAGGATATCCATTAATAATCACTTCATCTTCAGCTTTCCTAATGGTACCTCGAAAATATGCATTTTCTTCTAAAATTTCTTGAATTACAATTCATCGAGTATTAGTTTCTTTTCAAGTAAAAGTATCTCCAACTTGCATACCTATATAATCAAAACCTTCTTCAGATGGCATATTTAAACAAACATCTTCATAAGGAATTGAAATAATTTTATCATCATAATCTTCTTTTAATTTATCATGATTAATTAAACATTTAAATTCTCTACCATCTTCTAAAACTGCGGTTTGTCCCTGATAAGAATAATGAAGGGCTCTTTTAAGACTTCATAACTTATCATGATTCATTCTTTTTTCTTGTACAGGGCCTCCATAATAATCAATTCTTTGTTTTAAACTATCTAGTGCTGACATTTTCTTTCACCTTATTCATTAAATTTAAACATTCAAAAATAGTTCTTCTAAAATCAAAAAAACTATCTTTTTCATTTAATGTAAATAGCCCTTCTAATTTACAAAGTAAAGAAAAAAGAATGTCTCCATCCATTCCTTCCATTAATCTATTCATTCCCGCAATTTCCTCTATGATAGTAGATAAAAGAGTTTGTCAATTATTATCTTCTTCCTCTCTCATAGGAAGTAATTTATAAACTAAATTAATTAACTGCTTTAATCTATTAGAAATATCTTTATTATCTATTTCAATATCATATTTTAATAACATAAAGACCTCCTTAGATAATGTTTAAGATAACATCAGCTTCGCGGTCATCTTTAACCCTAATCTTATTAGGTACATTCATAACATCTCCAAGAGTAGATCTATATATTCCATTTTCATCTGCAAGTCTTCTTTTGTAAAGTCTTTGTAAATGAAATCCTTCTCTTTCATAATCTTTTTTTATCACAAGTAATTTTTGCATATGATTAGCTTGAGATGTAAATTTAAAGTCTGTACCACTATATTTCATTCTAGTGTTTTCAATACTTGCTAATTGTTGTCCTAACCATTCAACTATCATATAGGTTGATAAAATATTTATTTCTTCCGCAGTTAACACATTATTAAAAAAGCCTTCATCATAAATGAAGACTGGGACTTCGATATTATCACTATCCACACCCTGATAAGTTCCTTGATCAATAAAAGATTCATTTTCATACGCATTTAAATCAACTCTAGGAAATTCAAATTTGTGAATAGCTGTCATTAACATTTCTTGTAACATTCTAAATGTATCAAGTTCTGTTAATTCCATATACATCTCATCAGTAATCTTAGATAAAAAACTATCATAAACAATAGAGAAAGGTGTAGTAGTTATTGCGTCCATATTACACCTCCTTGCCATCTACTTTTTAATTACAATAGGCTTAGCTTTACGACCAGACGCTGTTGCGGTAACTGGTGTAGCTCTTCTCTTAGAAGTTACTTCTTCTTCAGGTTCATCTTCTAAAGCAGCCTTTTTCATTTCAACGGCTTTATCAACATTAAAATTTGTTTTCTTTAAAATTTCATCTCTCATAGCAACATTATTAACAGGTAATTCAACAGCTTCTTCTTTTACTAAATCAATAACACCTTTTGGTGCAAAATCTAAAGTATCTTGAAGTTGTTCTAAAGAACCTTCTGTTAATAAAGTTCTAACAGTATCTTTTGTATAATAATACTCAGGTTCAACATGTCCTAAAAGCTCTTCTGCGGCCTCTTTATCTTGAATAATTAAGTAATTTTTTAATAAATTTAATCCACCTTTTACCCAAGCAAGTTTTTCAAGCTCTTCAAAAGAGACTGTTTTAGTTTCTCCGCCAGAAAAAGTTCTATGTAAATTCAAATCAGGAATTGTATAACCTACAGTACCATTATCTCTATTAGTTAATTTTATTTCACGATTTTTTTCAACCATAATATTAACTCCTCCTTTTATCTCCTAATATAATTATATCAAATTTTTTAAAAAAATTCAAATACAAAAAAACTGGAGGAAGATTAATTATAATTAATCTTCAATAGCCTAATTATAATATTTCTTCCTCCAAAGTTTAATTATCTAAAAATTAGATTGATGCTTCACTATCTAAAGAAGTGTTCTTATATACACAAATATCGTTAGTTACTAATGTAGCAACACCGAATTTTTTGTAAACTCTGATTTCTTTAGACCAATCTTGATTGTCTACTTCTTTAACAGCAGTAGGTCCTTCGAATGCGATCTTAACTGGTTTTTCGTTTGCTCCAGTAGGAATAATCCAAGCATATGCAGGATTGATAACTTTAGTTGTGTTAGTTTCATCTTCATAAGATTGTTCTAATACAATAACGTTATGTCCTTTATAATTAGCTAAGTAACCATTATTCCATCTTTCATCTTTCATTCCATTAGATCTCCATCCAGCTTCAGGAACCATAGTTGCAGCAAATTCATATGTACAGTAAATAGTTGATTTTCCACCATATGCATCTGCGATTGAAACTAATCTATCCATTTCAGCTTCAACGAAATCATTTTGAGTTGTTTTATTTCCATCTTGTAGACTTTCAACTGTAGCGATTAATGCTTTAGCGATTTCTCTATAAACAGCTTCATCTAATCCTTCCATAACGATTTCAAGTAAATCAGCAAAATCTACTCTTCCATCTAAGAATTCTTCGAAACCGATTTGAGCAGCTCCACCATAAGCTTCAGTTTGAACTTCTAATACTCTTCCATCTAATTTAAATACTTCGTATACTCCAGCTAATCCAACTCTAGTAACGAATCTTTTTGCTCTTCTTCTAGCAGCAGTAGTGATTTTTTGAATAAAGATTGGTTTGTCGCCTTGAGCAAATGTTTTTACTTCTGCGAACATTCCATATTGTTCTAATACTCTCTTAGGTAATACATCACTAATTGTTTGTTCGATTAATTCGAAAATAGTATTTTTATTTTCTCTATATAAAGCGTAACTTCCAGCTAATTCATTTAATTCACTTCTTAAAGTTTCATTTAAAGCTGAATAGCTTAAATTTGTATCTCCAAATGAATACGCTACTTTTGAAGAAGGGTCTGCGTTAGCAACTGCTTTTGCTAATTTAATTAATTCACTTTTAACTAATGCCATAATTCTCTATCCTCCTCTTACGCGATTCTTTGAATCTTAACAGCTTCTTGTCCATCAGCAAGTTTGTAAACTTTTACAACTTTGAATTGAATATCGCTGTCTCCGCCTTTCTTTAAATATCCTGTTGAACTGTCAATTTTTAATACGTTACCAACTTCTAGGTCTTCCATTTCTGTAACACCTTTGTTAGAAGTAGCAGCAGCATATAAACAGTTAGTTGTATAGATATCTCCTACGTTAGTTTTGAATACTCTTGGATAAATAGCTCCGTCAGAACTATCTTCAACTTTTTGAGCAAAATCTTTGTAAGTTTCTCTATAACCATCGTATAATTTAACTTCGTTGAATACTAACATCCATTCTCCAGCACCAGTTAAATTTACTTCTCCAGATGCATAATCATATTTAACAAATTGTCCATTTTCTAATGTTGTTAAATCTGATGCAGCAGGTAATTGAGCGTAAATTTGTCCAGTTCTTTGAGCTGATAAATGATTAGGTTCAACTTGTCCGTAACCTATTCTTTCCATAACTTATCCTCCTCTTTAATTTTTGCTATTTTGAGTATTTATGCAAGCAGAAATCCATGCAGGAATCTCACTACTTTCATTATTATCAATATTAAAAGTAGCAACTGCAGAGTTTTCTTCTTCTACTTTATTATTATTTTCGTCTAAATTATCTTTTTCAAAATTAACCTTATTTTTTACACAAATTACACATAATTTTGATTCGATCTCTTCTAGACTATACTCTGACATATGTTCTTTAACATCTTTTTTATCTTCATCAGATAACATATAGAAACTATTAATTAATTCTTGTTTCTTTTCTAATTCTACATTTTTCTTGAATTCTACTAATTCATTATATTTAGTTTCTAATTCATCATAATTAGATTTTAGTAATTCATATTCTTCTGCAGAATATTCTTTTTTCTTAGTTTCTACATCATCAGAATTATCTAAAGGTTCTTCTTCTTCAGATTCTTCTTCTTCATTGTCAGAATAATCAGAAGGAGCATCTCCCTCAGCTTCTTCAGTTTCAGATTCAGGTTCTTCTTCTGAACTTTCATTTTCGCTTTCAGTTGTTTCTTCTTCTGTTGGTTCTTCTTCAGATTCATTTTCAACTTCAGCTTCTGTAGAAGTAGTTTCTGTTTCAATAGAACTTTCAGTTTCTTCAGCTTCAACTGTTTCTTCTTCAGTCTTAACTTCTTCTTCAACAGTTTCAACTTCTTTTTCTTCTAATTCCATGTTTTTTCCTCCTTCTTCTAATGCATATCTTAAATCTTGCATCATAGTATATAATGTTTGTTTAAAGTTATCATCTACTTTACTAAATGATTTACTTACTTGAGGGGCAGTAACACTAGCACCTTCAAAGCAAGGTTCAACATCTTCTCCTAGAATACATAATTTAGAAAATATTGCATCATTTATAATGAAAAAGTCCATACCATTATTAACATTTGTTGACCAATGTCCCTCTAAAGAACTTTCATCAAGCTCCATAGATTGATTATTTCCTTTTTCAATAACTCTTTTTGCTTCTTCATATTGACCAGTCCATAGATATCCTGTTGTCATTAAATATTTTCTTGTTATCTTATTTCCAAAGTCATCAGTGTCTTCAAAATCTTGAAACCACACTTTTGCATCTGGAGCCACAAAACCATAAGGTTTCGTTAAACAATTAAATTTAACTCCTTCATCATCTAAAATAACTTGCTCTCCATGATCTGCAAAATCTTCCTTATCTTCTTTGTAGTATCCAACAATAGGAGCGCCTCTTAAGGTTTTTGCCATATCTTTGGCAACGTCTTCACTTATATAACTATGATTTCTATTTTCTCCCACATATAAAACTTTAATTTCACATTTAGACATTAAAGGATTAATATCTAAAGGTTGTAAGTTTATAAATTCAGGAGAGTTAATTGTTGCTATTGATTGGTGCATCATATTATATTCCTCCTTGTTAAAACATCTTTTAACTATAATTATATTAATTTTTCTTTAAAAAAATTGTTATTTTTTGACCTAACTTTGAGATTCCTTATTTTGTATAGTTTTTTCTGTAACGTCTTCACCTTTTGATTCATTAGTAGGCCTTCCAGCTTCAGACTCTTCACCTGATACTTTTCCGCCTCTTTCTTGTCTATTTTTTTCATTAACTCTATTTAAAACATCAGAATTCATTGTACTAGACATCATAGGTGGAATAAATACATTAACTAAATCTAAAATATCATTTTCAAAATAAGCATTTGCTAAAATTGAACTTTGAGTTTGACCAAGAGCAATTTGAGGAAGCATTTTACTAAATCCAACCTGCATTTGTTCTTTATATAATTTAGCCATGTCTTTATAATTATAAATTGTTGTTGTTAATAATTGAACTCTATAAACAATTCTTTTACTCTTTTTATTATATTTTTTAATAATTTCATTTAAGAAATCTTCAAATTGAACAAGTAAATTATACATTGAAGCTTCATCATTTAATAATGATTTTTCAAGAGCAATATTACCATCTGTATTAAATTGCATTTGAGAAATTCCAGCTTCATTAAATACTGTTCTTTCTACTTTTCCTAAATCATCAACAGTAGTTGTAGTATTTCTATCTGCCATATCCGCAACATCAACATCTGCGAATGTTGTTAATACATCGATTCCAATAGCTTTAGATAACATATTAACTGCATTATTATGAAGTTGTTGAGCTTCATCAACATCAAATACCAAATCACCATTTTTATCAACTGGCATCTTTTGAATTATTATCTTTAATAATTTTTGAGCCATTTTTCTTCTATCTAAATCTTGTGCGGCATCTAGGTCAATAATTGCAGGAATTACCGCAATCATAATAGGGAAATCATCTCCATTAATATTGAATTTAATTGTTTTATCAATATCTAACAAATACCAACCATTTGAATCACCAAAGAAATCTGGTTGTAATTTTCCTTCTTTAAATAAAATATAACCTTTTTTAAACTCTTTTGGAAATAAATTTAATACTCTCATTCTTTGATTAGCATCTTTAAATACATCATCAAAATATTTCATGTTAAATTCAACCGCAGCACGATTATTTACTTTATATCTAGATCTACAATATTTTATAGGCAATTCTTGAACTTGAAGTTTTTCCCCATCTTCAACAAGATAGCCATAATAACAACCATTTTTAACAACTTTTAATGCAACTTCTCCAAAAAATCTTTTTACTTGAAAGTCTTCTAAATAGTTTAAAACCTTATAAAAATTTGCAAGTGCAAGTTCTTCAGTTTTAATTTTTTCATCGTTAATATATGGAGTTACCATTCAATCATATCTATACATATAAGCTAAATATCTACAAAGTCTATTATAAATACCGCTTGTTCTATAAAAGAAATTTGAAACTTCTCTCATAAAATCAATATTGTTTTCTGCAATAGCTCGTAAGACTGTTGGCTTATCTGCTAATCGTTTATCTATTCTTGTTAAAGAGCCTAAAGTTAAGACTGCATCTTCTAAAGTCTTTACGCCAACCTTAATTTTAGAAAAATCTGTAGGTTTATATTCTTCTGTCTCTAAATCTCTTTCTGGGCGCATTCCAAAGCCTTTAGATTTTATTTGTTGCATTCTATTGCTTATCATTTTAGACACCTCTTTTCATATTAAAATCCTCCAAGAGCATAATAAGAATTCATAATATAATCATAACTAATTAAACTTTCATCTGTATACGGAATTGCAATTAAAATAATATTGTGTTTTCTGCAGTATTCTCTTTTTAACAAATCATTATATTGTTGTCTTTTTAAACCACTTTTTCCGCCAAATTTACTTTTTGGAATATAATGCTGTATTCCTTGATATTCTAGTAAAAACATTAATTGATTATCATCATCAAAAATGGCAAAATCAAATCTTAAAAGTCTTCCATTAGAACTATATAAGTCTGGAAAAGAATACTCTTCTTGAAAATTAATTCCATTAGCTCGTAAAATATCTTCTATTTTTATCTCTCCACGACTAGCTCTCATTCTCACTATCTCCTTATGTATAAAATATACACGGATTTTTATTTTCTATAATTGTATCAAAAATTAAATAATTAAATGATTAAATTTTGACCATAGACCTATTTGTTTGTAAAAAACATCATTTCCGCAATATTTCTTTTCTTTTTTCTTTTATTTCTATCTTCCTCTTGTTTAATATAATATAAACCATATTCAAAAGCAGAAAATTTATCTTTTGGAATTCCTCTACTAGATTGTTTTAAAATAATATTTGTTCCTTCATTTTCTTCAACTAAATTTAGCATTTGTTCTCTTAAAATAGTTGTCAAAGTAAAAGGTTGTAAATATTCTTGTCTTTGTGCGGAATCCATATTTTGACCTACTTTTGTAGAAAGTAATTTAACTTTTGCTTGACTTTCATCAATTAAAAATTTAATTTTACCACTACCCAATTGCATTTGAACATAAGTATGAGCTTCTGTATTTATAGGCAAATTTGCTTTTATCAAATACATTGCATTTTCTTCAACCCCAGGTCCTTTTATATTTTTATACGTTTCAACAATATCATCAGTTGTTCCACCAGCAACTCCAAATGGAGGTAATTCTTCTCCTGTTTCAGGATCAACTTGTGCTTTTGTCATAAAATCAACAAAACCAACACCAAGACCATTTGCATCAATTGCCGCAATTTTTGCTTTGTATTTATAAAATAATTTTTTAATATTAATAGCTTGAGCTTCAAAATCTTCAGCTTCATAACTATATAAATTAACAAGTGTTTTTAATGCTGCTCCCTGTGGTTGTGGAGTTACCTTAAAAATACAAACTTCGGTTGTACATTTTAAACGACCAACATCGACACCAAGTACATAATAAGCGCTTTTACTACTTCTTCCACTATATTCATATTCAGGTTGTAATAAAACTCTATATTTATCAAATCTTTCCGCAGAGAAAAATGCATTTTCCGCATCTCCGCTCCATTCAGATTCGTATTCTCTTGAAAATGAACTATCATTATAAGTTCCATCCAATTTTAAATTAGTAATAAAGTTTCTAGGTTGTAATCCTTCAAGAACTGGAATTCTTCAAGTTCCACCTAAAACGATTGCTTCACCAGGTTCAATAATTTCTTGGATAAGAATTTGAATTAACTTTTCATAAGCAAATCCATTTTTTCATCCTGCTGTGGTAACATAAATTTGAGATTTATTAGCAACTTCTTCTTCATGTCTTGTTCCATCTGGTAAACGTCTATCAACAACCATTGTAGGAATAATAACTTCATTTAAAAGCGTTTTATCAATCAAAATACACTCTTCCATTAAACCACCAGTTGCACGTTTACCACGAGAACTTTGTTGAGCTGCCATAATGTCAAAAACACTACCATTTTTAAATTTATAAGTAACTTCATTTTTGCTAGATTTAGTTTGACCTCTTGTTCAGTCAATTTCATTTTTTAAACCAGGAATTAAACTACATAATTCCTCAACTTTTTCTCTTGTGATTCCCGCAGCTTGTTCCTTACCACCTGTTGTAACAAAGAAATGCGAACCAGGATAAAGAATACACTTTATCATAGAACCTAAAACTGCTAAAAATGATTTAGAATAACCACGAGGAAAAGTTGCATAAGAATATCTATGACGCATAATGGCTCTTAAAAATATTCTTTGATATAAATATAAATGAAAATTTTCAGGATTACTTCCGCATAAAAATTCAACAAATATATCTGGATAGACACGTCAAAAAGAAACATATTGTCTTAATACAGGAATTTGAGCTTTAATACGCTCTTCTGAAATTCCAACTTTTTTAGTAAAGGTTTTTGATTCTGATAATTCCATTAAATCTGCTAATGCCATTACTTATCACCTTCACTTACTTCAGCATCAAGATTTTTTTGTTCCTCTATTTCATCTAAATAATCAACATAATCTTCGTCTTGAAGTTCATAGCCCTCAGCTTCCGCAGCTTCATTCATTTCCTTTTGAATTTGAATTTTCTTTAAAGCATCTTCAATTTGTTGACCAAAACCTAAATCTTGAGTAACTAATTTATGTAAATAATCATTCATATCTTTTAATGTTGCATCAACTTTATCTTGTGGAACATCTGTAACAAATCTAGGAATAAAACCTTCACGTTCACACATAGAAATAATTTCTCCAACACTATCAACGAAATCATTTTTTTCTTCTTTATTTTGAGCTGCTGTAAATTTTGCAGACTTTCTTAAAGAATCATAAACTTTTGATAATTTTTGATAACCATCTAAATCACCAATATCCAAAGCTTGGTTCATCTTTAAATTTGTTTTACAAATAAACAGTAATGTATTAATTGTATCCGCATCTTGAATATCAAATGAACGAGTCATCTCATTATACATTTTTTCAAGTTGAACCCATTCATTTGGTTTATATAATCTTCCTCATTTCATAGCAAGATAAATTTTATCATCTTGTGTTAATGAAGCTCCTGGATCACCAAGTTCTTCTTCAGACATAAAATCATCTTCGTTAAATCCCACAGAACCTGGATTTTGGCCAGTTTGTCCAATTGCGGGCTCTGGCAAATTTGCATGTTTAGTTGCAGCTGTCAACATGGTTTTAAACTCGGCTTCAGAAATTTCACCATTATCAAATTTTTCTTGAGCCTCTTTTTCTCTTTCACGAGCCTCTTCCTCTGACTTAGCAGCTGCCGCCGCATATTCTTCTTGAAGTTTTTCGGTATCTTCTCAACCATATTGACGCCATTGTTTTAATTTCATTTTAGATAAGTATCTACCAAAAACAGATCCGCTTTTCAATTTACTAGGATCTTTTTCATAAATTCTATCTCTTAAAGTATTCCATTCCGCAGGAATATATGGAACATCCATTTTTTTCAAAAGTCAAACATAAGTACTTTCATCAAAATTATCAATATGCATAGTTAAACACTCTTTGCACATTTCTGTTTTAGTTCCATCTTTATATGTAAAAAAACTATTTTCACCCATTCATTTTCTACATTTTTCACAAAAATATTTATTATCTTTTTCTTCTATTGCCGCCATAATTATTCACCTGCCGCATCCTCTTTAGCTTTTTTATTTCGACATTCTTTACAAATAGAATAAAAGCCATCTTTTGAAGTTTTATTTTTTGAAAAATAAAGGTTATGAGCTAATTTAATTTGACCGCATCTAGAGCATCTTTTCCATTTTCCTTTTTCTACCATTGTATAATATCATTCTAAGTAGTTTTTTACAGCTCTTTCCGCAATTAATTTAGGTATTTTATTACGCCATAAAGAACTAATATATTCAACAGAATGTTTAATACCATATTTTAATTCAAGTAGGAATTGGATTTCCGCATTACTTCTACCATCTATTTTATAAATCAATAGGTCGTAATAAAGTGGATAATCTTTTTCTAGCGCATCATCTATTAAATTATCTAAATCTAACATCATGTAATAACAATCACTTTCAAATCTACCTCAAGACTCTTGTTTTAAAGCAGAATAATTACACAATAGTATAGAAATATGTTTAGGATTAAAAAATGAACAGATACAATCACTAACAGGCATGCCGCTTTCATTTATAGTAATATGTTCATCAAAACGTGTATAAACAAAAGACTTAACCGCATTAGATGCAAATACTGGTTGTTTTACTATATTTTTAATAGTGTATTGCTCTTGATACATTTCAATAAGCATCTTTTTTAATTTATATTTATTTTTACCTGTAGCTTTTTTCTCTTGTCTTTTAATACTTTCAATCGAGTCCTTAAGATCTGCTAAAGCAGGGATTTCCGCAACATCTTTTGGAGTAATCGCAATCTTAGGTGTTAATAAAACATTTTTATCATTTTCTATTGTAATATTATAAAGACCATCCTCGCCATTTTCAAATTTACTTACTAATCCTTGATATGAAGTTTCTCTTTTATTTATTGTTATTAATCTATTATCAGTCATTATTTCTTTTTTCTTTTTTTCGTTTTTATCCATTGCCATTATTATATAATTACTTAATATTTCTATATATTTTTCAGTCAATTGATTAGGAGAAGCATTTTTTATTATTTCTTCAACAAGTTTTTTTCTTTCCGCAGGATCTTTTATACTATAATCTAATTTTTTTAAATCCATTAGTACTATCTCCTTTTTTAAAGTTAATCTTTTTTGTCCTTTTTCTAATAATATTCTAATCTAAAATTTTTCATTTGTCAACCTTGGTTTTTGCAACTTTTTGACAATTATAAAAAAATATAATATAATATAATTAGAAAAAGAGAGAAAAGAAAAATGAAAATAAAATTATATCTAATGTGATTAAAAATAAAATTATTTTTCATACGAATGAAACGCTATTGATGGATTGCGGCGATGGCTGTTATTATGATCCTAATAGCGTGGTTAACGCTTTGTAGACCAGGCGCTTCCGCATACTATTATGTAGATTGGAATGATAATCATGGGGTAGCGACAGAGTGTTGGGCTGAAAAAACTGGTTTATATTGTGTAAGACAATATGGTGGTACTGTTGCAGTAAAACAGTATTGTGAAATACCGTAATTCACTTTCCTCAGGTGTGTATAGATTTTTTGAAGAGAAGGTTCTGATAACTCCTTCTTTTCGTTTGTCCTAAAATATCGTATACCAAAATGAAAATTACTTTTGGAAAGATGGTTGTCGAGGTAAGTCGCCTTTTAGATTTTAAAAACAAGTTTGCCCAAAATACTACCCGGAGGTTTAACAGGATACGTTCGGTAGCACGAGATTCAACTCTCCTCATCCAATTAAATCGCAGGAGCGTAAAGAATTGAAGCGACACGAATTAGTTGACAGAATTTGACATTACAAATTTTTTCGTTTGACATTTGAACTTTACACAATTTGACATTTTTCCTAAAATTACAAATAAATGTAAACAAGAAAAAAAATAAAAATATTTTAAAAAACTATTGACAAGCAACTATTACTATGTTATAATTAAAGTGTAATAAAGGAGAAGTGATTAAAAATGGAAGGTTTAACATTTGAAGAATTAAAAGAAATAAGAAAATTAATTGGAAAAGAATTTGGAAACATTGACCCAATTGAAGAAGAAGAAAGGTTTTACATTCTATCAAGTGCTTACGATAAAATTAGTGAACTTGAAGAAAGCCTTGAAAATTTAGAATAAAAAATAAAAAAATTTTTCAAAAACTATTGACAAACAATTACTTTAATGATATAATTAAAGTGTAATAAAGGAAAGGGTGATTTAAATGACAACCTATTTAATAAAAAATGGAAACAATGAAATAATTTATCAAAGTAATAATTATTTAGAAACAATAAATAAATATCAAGAATTAAAAAGAATTAATAATGAATATTTAACAATTTATGCAAAAAGTTTTCTAAACAAAATTAAATAAGAAAGGAATTGATATTATGTTAAAATTATTTTTAGATTTAGATGGAACATTAGCAAAATTCAATAGTAAGAAAAATGCTTTAAAAAGATTTGATAATGAAAAAGGTTTTTTCTCAAGTTTAAAACCATACAAAAATATTGAGATTATCAATGAACTTGCTACTTGTGGAAATGTTGAGGTCTATGTAATTAGTGCTACACCTAACGAGCAAGCAGACCAGGATAAAATGGTTTGGATAAACACTTATCTAAAAGACATCAAACAAGAAAATATTTGTTTTTGTAGATTAAATGAAAACAAAGCAAAAGTAATCAAAGACAAACTAAACATTGAAATTGATAAAGAATGTATTTTGTTAGATGATTATACAAAGAACTTAATTGAATGGAAAAATCTAAATGGAATTGGAATTAAAAGATTAACTTCAAAAGCAGATAATTCTAGAAAGATTTGGAAAGATTATTCAATTAAAAACCTTAATCAACTTCCTCAAGTGCTATTCAGTCTAACACTTGCTAATGAATAAAAAGTCATAAAAATAATTTAAATAAAAAGTATTTTAATAAATACTTTTTTTTATTTAATAAATAATATTTAATTAATATTAAATAAATGTCAACTTTACATGTAAAATAAAATGTCAACTTGGCGGCGCGGCGTTGGTCGTGGCGCGCCGCATTTTACATAATGATTTACATGTAAAGTTTTGTAAAGTGAAAACACGACACGCCAGGCTGCGTTGTCTATCCTAAAATTTTTTAAAAAATTTTAAAAAAATGCTTGACTTATTTTCTAGATGTGGTATAATTATAATGTAAGAAAGAGAGAGAGAAAGAAAGAAAAAACTCCTCCAAAAAAAATTAAAAATATTTTAAAAAAAGTATTGACAATAAATAGTAACTATGATATAATGATAATGTAATAAAGGAAAGGAAGTGATTACAATGGCAAAAACAAGAAAAACAACTCAACCAATGGTAGACAAAAACGCAAGACAATTTATGAGAACAGCCGCAAATCTAGCAAGAAAGGGTAAAACAAACAAAAAATTAACTGGCAAAAATGCTAATTTAAAAGCAAAAAAATATGCAATTTAATAAAAAAAACTATTGACTATAACATTTAAATATGTTATAATATAAATGTAATAAGAAATCCATAAGGAAGAAAGGAAGTGTTGAAAATGGAAAAACGTATTACAAAAAGAGATTATTTTAATGAATTGAAAGGACTAGTTGCAAATCGTCAAGATTTAGTTGATTTTATTAATCACGAGTTAGAATTACTTGATAAAAAATCAAGCACAAAAACTCCAACTAAAACTCAAGTTGAAAATGAGAGTTTAAAAAATGTTATCGTTGAAGTATTAACAAATGCTACTCAACCATTAACAATTAATGAAATCACTAATGCTAATGATAAATTAGTTGGTCTATCTAACCAAAAAATTAGTGCTTTACTAATTCAATTAATTGGTGCTAACTTAGTTGTTAGAACTAGCGACAAAAAGAAAGCATATTTTTCAATCGTTCGCTAGAATGTAAAAGAGTGTAAAACACTCTTTTTTTTATGTAAAATTAAAGTGTCAAATTGTGTCAAGCGGCTCGGCTGCGTTCCTGGCGAGCCGAATTTACGCTAGAATGTAAACTTTACACTTTTTTACATTGAAAGTTGACACTTCGCTTGACACTTGACATTCCCAAAAATATTTTAAAAAAATTACAAAAAACTATTGACTTATTTTCTAGTTATGGTATAATTATAATGTAAGGAAAAGTTAATTAGACCTTAACAAAAAAAATAAAAAAAATTGCAAAAAAGTATTGACTTAATTATCTAATTATGATATACTTAATATGTAAATAAGAAAGGAAGTGATTACAATGGCTATGACACCTGCAAAAAGACATCAAATTCGTGCTATGTATGAAGCACAACAACAAGATAGAAAAAATTCTAGACTTGGTATTAAACCTCAAAAAACTAAAAAGGGAAAGAGAAAGTAATTTCTCTTCCCATATCAAAATTATTTTATAAAGAAAGTAGGAAATTGAAAATATGAAAAAAATAGATATAAAAACTCAAAGATATTTAATGTTTATAGACACTGAAACTATTGGTAGTCTATATGTAAAAGAAAGTGTATTACCATTTGAAATTGGTATGAAAGTATATGACACTGAAAACAACAAAGTTGTTAAAGAAAAAAGTTATTTAGTAAGAAAGTTCTTTAATAATAAATATATAATGTTATCAACATTTAGTGCTACAAAATATCCAAATTATTTTGAAAAATTAGAAAATGACAAAAGATATAAAACTTGTAGTGTTAATGATATAGCAAACGATATTGAAAAAACAATACAAAGATTTGGTATTAAAATTATGGTTGCTCACAATGGTGGTTTTGATAAAACTGCTATGGCAAGATTATTTGAAGAGTTTGGAACTGATAATCCATTTGAAAATATTGATTTACTTGATACAATGGAATTATCAAAAGTAATAACTTATTCAAAAGATTATACAAATTATTGTATTGCTAATAAAGATAGATTAAATAGTGTAAAAGATAGTTGCTTTATTACAAATAGTGGTAGAGTTAGAACTACGGCACAAGCAATTTATTGCTACATTTCAAA
>JAEEGL010774658.1_pt1 | contig 59129 bp, 50 predicted proteins | sample 9134231 | NCBI WGS metagenome assembly JAEEGL01 (sample SAMN16246548, study PRJNA631951) | gut metagenome | biome: gut microbiome; feature: rumen; material: fiber-attached | host: Bos | place: Iran: Karaj | collected 2018-10
GAATGGCAGATCGGTAAAGATACCCATCAAGCTGACCACACACGAGTTCATACCCAAAAACGCGGTGGAATTCACCATTGAATAACATATGCAACTCTTCTATTGTCCCGATATAACACCTGCCGGCTACTGCACCCTCGACGCCGAGGAGAGCCGCCATGCCGTGCGCGTGCTGCGTCTGCGTGCGGGCGACAGCATCCATGTCACCGACGGCCGCGGAAACCTGTATCTTTGCCGGATTATCGACCCCAACGACAAGGAATGCGTGATAGAAAGTGAGTCGCAACTGCCCACTACCCACTACCCACTACCCACTATTCACCTCGCCGTCGCCCCCACCAAGAACCCGTCGCGCATGGAGTGGCTGGTGGAGAAAGCCGTCGAGATAGGGGTGGGGGAGATTACGCTCCTTGACTGCGACCATTCGGAGCGCACATTTCTGAAGACCGAGCGACTTGAGAAGTTGGCCGTCAGCGCCATGAAGCAGAGTCTCCACACCCTGCTGCCTGCCATCCACCCTGCCGTCACCCTCCGCAACCTACTATCCACACCCCACACCCCACACCCCACTCAAAAATTCATCGCCCATTGCGAAGCCGACCAGCCGCGCACGCCGCTGGCAGCCGCCCTGCAGCCCGGCGGCGACGCCGTGGTGCTCATAGGACCCGAAGGCGACTTCTCGAGCGATGAGATAGCGTTGGCGCTGGAGAAAGGATTCGTCCCCGTCAGCCTCGGCCCCAGCCGACTCCGCACCGAGACGGCAGCCCTCTACGCCGTCACCGCCTTCAATCTCATAAACGACCGTCTATGAAGAAACTGCTGATTGTCCTCATACTTTCAACTTTCATCTTTCCACTTTCAACCATATCGGCCCAGCCGCAGATAGCATTGTTGAAATATGGCGGCGGCGGCGACTGGTACGCCAACCCGACGTCGCTGCCCAACCTTATCGCCTTCTGCAACCAAGACCAGCAGATGGGTCTCAACCCGCAACCTGCCACTGTCGACGTCGGCAGTGCCGAACTCTTCAATTACCCCTTTGTCCACATGACCGGCCATGGGAATGTCGTCTTCTCCGACCGCGAGGTGCAGAATCTGCGCAGCTATCTCATCGGGGGCGGGTTCCTGCATATCGACGACAATTACGGGCTACGGGAATTCATCGTCCCTCAGATGAAACGAGTCTTTCCTGAACTCGACTTCGTCGAATTGCCCTTTTCTCACCCGATTTATCACCAGAAATATGATTTCCCCAACGGACTGCCCAAGATACATGAACATGACAACAAGCCTCCCAAGGGGTTCGGTCTTATCTGGGAAGGACGGCTGGTATGCTTCTTCTCCTGGGAGTGTGATTTGGGTGACGGATGGGAGGATGCCGATGTGCACAACGACAGCCCCGCAACACGTCAAAAAGCGCTCCGTATGGGGTCGAATATTGTCAGTTATGTTTTCGGAAACTGATAGAATGGTAAAAAAAGTTTCTGTGACAAAGCATTGGTATATAGATAATAAAGGTTGGTTTTGGCCCTTTGTGGTAAAAAAAGTTTTGCCGAGTCGGAAAATAGTTGTACTTTTGCACCCGCTTTCGACAGAAGAAAGCATTGAATTTTGACTGCTGAATTTCGACTTTCAATTTTCAATTTAATGCCCAGGTGGTGGAATTGGTAGACACGCTACTTTGAGGGGGTAGTCGCCATAGGCGGTGCAAGTTCAAGTCTTGTCCTGGGCACCAAAAAACCTGAAACGCAATTAAAGAGCCCGGATGGCGGAATTGGTAGACGCGCACGTTTCAGGTGCGTGTATCGAAAGATGTGCAGGTTCAAGTCCTGTTCCGGGCACTAAAAAAAAGAAGACCAAACTGGTCTTCTTTTTTTTATCGTTTGTCTAGCAACTTCTTTAATTCGACGTCGGAAGCGAATCGGAATATCTGTTCCTCGTTTTTACGTCGGCAGACCATAAGGGTGTCTTTGCTCGCAGCGACGATGTATCCGTCGAGACCTTCGATGACGACCGTTTTGTCGGCGTCTTCAGGCATGACGATCAGAGTGTTGCGGGTATCGTAGGTGAACACAGAGGCACCATAGGTGGCATTCCCGTTCCTGTCGTGACGGCTGACTTCATAGAGGCTTTCCCATGTCTCGACATCACTCCAGTCGAACGAGGCGGCCAGTACGTGGACGTTGTCCGCTTTCTCCATGATGCCGTTGTCGACCGAGACGGCCTCGCTCTGTGAGTAGACTCTCTCGAGAGTCGGCCGGTCGGTGTCAGCGGTAAGGTTGAAGAAATTCTCGGCGATGGCGGGCAGGTGTTGCTCATAGGCTTTGCGCAGCACCGGCAGACGCCACACGAAGATACCGGCGTTCCAGAAGAACTCACCGCTGGCGATGAACTGGCGTGCCATGTCGACAGGGGGCTTCTCGGTGAAGGTGATTACCTCGTGCAGGTTGGAGGCATTGGGCAGGGCGGCCTGCTCGCGGAATTGGATGTAGCCGTAGCTGGTGTCGGGTCGTGTGGGTTGTGCACCGAGGGTGATGATCCAGTCGTGTTCGCGCACTGTCTCCACGGCCTGTCGCAAGTCGGCGGCAAATCTGTCGCGGTGGAAGATGGCAAGGTCGGACGGGCTGACGATGAGGGTGGCCTCAGGGTCTTTCTGTCCGATGACCGAGGCGGCGTAGGCAATGCACGGGGCCGTGTTGCGCCGCAGCGGTTCGGCGAGCACCTGATAGGGCTCCAGCCCCGGCAACTGCTCGCGCACCCGGTCTACATAGGCGTCGCCGGTGACGACTACAATATTCTCCCGTGGACACAATTTGGAGAAACGGTCGAAGGTGAGCTGCAACATCGAACGCCCCACGCCTACCACGTCGATAAACTGCTTCGGGTTGTCGATGCTGCTGATGGGCCAGAATCGGCTGCCGAGGCCGCCGGCCATGATGATTACCCAGATGTGGCTGTTGTCGGTCATACGCTTACTTCTCCTTTGATGTGCGGGTGCGGATTGTAGTCCTCCAGAGTGAAGTCCTCGTACTGGAACGAGAAGATGTCCTTCACGGCAGGGTTGATGCGCATGTGCGGCAGGGGCCGCGGCTCGCGGCTGAGCTGCAGGTGCACTTGGTCCAGGTGGTTCTTATAGATGTGCGCGTCGCCGAGGGTGTGCACGAAGTCGCCTGGCTCGAGACCGCACACCTGCGCCATCATCATCGTGAGCAGCGCATAGCTGGCAATATTGAACGGCACTCCGAGGAATATGTCGGCCGAGCGCTGGTAGAGCTGGCACGAGAGTTTGCCGTCGGAGACATAGAATTGGAACAGGCAGTGGCAAGGAGGCAGCGCCATGTCCTCAATTTCGGTGGGATTCCATGCCGTCACCAGCAGGCGACGGCTGTAAGGGTTCTCTTTAATCTGGCGCACCACATTGGCAATCTGGTCGATGGTGCCGCCGTGCCCGTCGGGCCACGAGCGCCACTGGCTCCCGTACACGGGACCTAGGTCGCCGTTCGCGTCGGCCCACTCGTCCCATATCGACACGCCATGGTCTTTCAGGTATTTGATATTGGTGTCGCCGCGAAGGAACCATAGCAGCTCGTATATGATGGAGCGCAGGTGCAACTTCTTGGTAGTCAGCACGGGGAATCCTTCGCTGAGCGGGAAACGCATCTGGTAGCCGAACACGCCCACGGTGCCCGTACCGGTGCGGTCCTGGCGCTTCGTGCCGTGGTCGAGCACGTATTGTAAAAGGTCGAGATATTGTTTCATATTATTATGTGTAGTCCGTAACGTCACCCGCACGTAGATTATTGTGTGGCTGGAGGAATATATTTCCAAACGCCCCGGAATCTTCTGTTAGAAGCTTATTTCCAGTTGCTTCCTTGGCTGTTCTTTTACAAAAGTAAAAGAACAATAAAAGAACTGCAAAAGAATAGTTGGATAACAGACCGTTGCAATCTTGGGACAGATGCGTCCTGTTTGGATGAAAAACTTAACAAAAACGTAACAATTCCGTAACGATATTCTGTGTATTTTTGCAGCGTCAAACAAACAAAATAGAAAGATGGATATACAGAATATCTTGTTGGTAATATTGAAGTTGGCTGGTGCATTGGCCATCTTCCTTTTCGCCATGAAATTGATGAGCGAGGGCCTTCAGAAGTATGCGGGCTCGAAGCTACGCCACATCCTTACCAAGGTTACGGGTAAACCGCTGAGTGGTATCTTGGCCGGTACGGGTGTGACTGCCATCATCCAGAGCTCGACCGCCACCACCGTGATGACTGTCGGCTTTGCCGGTGCCGGACTGTTGACTTTGGGCGGTGCCATCGCCGTAGTGATGGGTGCCAACATCGGCACCACAGTCACTGCATGGATTATCACCCTCTTCGGCCTTGGAGGAAGCGGTGCCGAAGAGAAGGTCCCATTGATGCCGATGGTCATTGCCGCCATCAGCCTCTTCTTCATCTTCAGCAAGAAAAACAAGATGCAGTACCTGGGCCAGACCATCATCGGTCTGGCGCTGCTCATCCTCGGTCTGGGCCTGATGGGCGACTCTGTGCCGCCGCTCGACGAGGATGTGGCCCACTCCATTGCTTCTCTGGGACAGTGGGGCTACTGGTCTGTGTTGCTGTTCATTGTGGTGGGTGCCATCCTGTGTATCATCCTGCAGACCTCGTCGGCTATGACGGCTGTCATCCTGCTGATGGCCAGCCAGGGATGGATTGACTTCCCGACGTCGATGGCGTTGGTGATAGGCCAGAACCTCGGTACTACGTTGACCGCCCAAGTGGTGGCCATGACCACCGGCACCACCGGCAAGCGCACCGCCCGAGCCCACCTGGTATTCAACGTGGCGGGCGCTCTCATCTTCCTCATTCCCTTCTATCCCATCTGCAATGGGGTGATGTTCATCAGCGAGAAATTGGACGGCCTGCTTCCCACAATACCGCTCATACCGCTGGCTATCACGGTCTTCCACACCCTCTTTAACGTGGTCACTACCATCATATTGGCCTTCTTTATCCCGCAGATTGTGAAGGTTGTCACTTGGATGGTACCTGAGAAGAAAGAGGAAGGCGAAGAGGAGTTCCGCCTCACCTACCTCGAGCCTAACCTGCTCAGCACCGCCGAGCTTAATCTGCAGAGTGCCAAGAGCGAGATTGAGGAATTCTCGAAGAGGGTGCTCCGTATGTACACCTTCCTGCCCGGCCTCCGCACCGCCAAGAAGGATGAGGAGTTCGACGCCATAATGGCGCGTATTGCCAAGTATGAAGGTATTACCGACCGCATGGAGATGGAGATCTCGAAGTTCCTCACACGTGTGGGTTCCGGTGATATCTCGGAGCATGGCTCCGAGCGCATCAGCACCATGCTACGCATCATCGACAACCTAGAGTCTATCGGCGACACCATCTATCAGATTGCCATGACTCGCCAGGCCAAGCGCGAGGATGCCGTCCACTTCGACGCAGGTCTCAACGCCAACTTGGAGGAGATGCGTGCACTGGTGCAGAAGGCTCTCGATGTGATGGATAGCAACTTGCACGACTACGATCACGTCGACCTCGACGCCGCCTATGCTGCCGAGCATGCCATCAACGCTTGCCGTGACCGATTGCGTGCGCGCCACCTCGATGCCCTCAAGTTGGGTGTCTACGACTACGCTATCGGCAATGCTTACAGCAGCCTCTACGCGCTGTACGAGAAACTTGGAGACTATGTCATTAACGTTTCCGAGGCCATCGACAGTTCAAGGAAACACACCGAAGATTAATAATGCTCAGCGGGAGCACCCGCGCCAGCGGAGGGTCTCGACGAGGTGTTCGATGTCGGCCTGCAGGTAGTTGATGACCGGTGCGAGGGAGTCGTTGTTGGGGGTGACATTCAGATACAATGCCCCGCGCAGGTAGTGGCTGTTGCTGTCGGTTAGCCAGAATTGACAGGTGGAGGCCACTTTGCTACCTTTCAGATAGTAGACGTTTCCATAGACTTTGTGTTCCGGGTCTTCGTAGCCCTGCTCTTCGACACCTGTGGCGACTTGGTAGTGTTGTTCGAGGAACCTCAGCGAAGAATCGACTTCACCCCGCAGGTCAGCGGGGCCGCGCATGCGGTGGTAAGTGAGAAACACCACGCCGTTCCAGCGTGGGTAGTTGATGTCGAGCCATACCTCGTCATATTTGAGGCGGTCGGGCTTGACGCTTCCATTGGCCATAAAGGTGGCTACTTGGCGCGGTTTCTTGAGTGTCAGTTCAGCGCTGTCGTTGGCTTCGAAGAGGAACGGGAGCACGACGCTCGGCATGATTTGTCCGTTGATACTCGTCGGCAAGGTGTCGACGAGCCAGTAGTTGTGTTCCGGCAAGTCGATACGCAGGTAGGCATACGGCTTGGGCGTGTAGTCGTTGTGGCAGGCAGCCAGCAGGCAGCAGGCCGCCGCTATAATGATGAGCAATCGTTTCATTTCATTGCCTTTCCATTCAACATGGGTACGAAGCTGTAGGTGCCGAATTTTTCTATCTGCCACTCCTCGTGTCGCTCGCCGTTTTTCGTGATGCGGAGCATCTCCTGTTCGCCGTCGCCGAGCGGGATGACCATGATGCCGCCTACCTTGAGCTGGCGCATCAAGGCATCGGGTATCTCGGGGGCGCCGCAGGTGACGATGATACGGTCGTAGCTTCCGGTGAGACCTTGGTAGCCGTCGCCGAGGAAGCACTGGGCGCGATAGCCCAATTCGCGAAGCAACTTGCTGGTCTGGTCATAGAGCCCTTTCTGCCGTTCGATGGTGAAGACTTTGGCGCCGAGGCGGCAGAGAATGGCCGTCTGGTAGCCGCTACCGGTACCAATCTCAAGCACCTTCATCGAAGGCTTGACCGAGAGCAGCTGGCTTTGCATGGCCACGGTGGAGGGGTGGGAGATGGTCTGTTCACAGCCTATCTTGAGTGCCTGGTCCTCGTAGGCCAGGCTGTCGAGGGCACTGTCGAGGAAGAAATGGCGCGGCACCTCGTTCATGGCTTGCAGCACGGCTTCGTCGCTGATGCCGTTGGCACGCAGTTTGTCGACCATCTGCTGACGTAGCCCTTTGTGTTTATAGGTGTCGATTCTGTTCATCTTCTATATTCTATGGGGGAGTTCAAGGAGTCCAAGGAGTTCGGGGAGTTCAGGACAAATGTCCCTGCCGTTTAGATATTATCTTTTATTCCGTTGTTATTTATTATTCCCTCACAATAAAGCATCAAGAACTTGCTTGCCTCTTCCAGGGCAATATACAGATTGCTGTATTGTTCCTCAGTAACAAATTCTAAATCTCTGGAGAGTAGGATATAATCCCTGCACTCTTCTATACTTCCTTGTGAGATATTGAAGAAGCGTAACTTGTCGCTTTTGCCGATTTTCTTGTAACCTTCGGCAATATTGGCTTCAATGGAGACCGCCGCTCTCCTGAATTGGGAAGTGAGCCCGAAACGTTCATCATCAGGGAAATGACGCGTGATTTTGTATACCAGTATTACGAAACGATGCGCTTTCTGCCAAGCAATCACGCTCTCAAACTTATATGTCATCATAGCTATAGTTGTATTGTCTTGAACTCCTTGAACTTCCTGAACTTCTTGAACTTCTTTAATTTTCGGCAGTGAAACCTTGTGCGCGCAGGGTGATGGTGGTGTTCTGCGGTGTCACCATGACGGCGGGCATGCCCTCCTCGGTGACGTAGCCGATAATGTGGATGCCGTCCATAGACTTGATTTTCTCATAGTCCTTCTGGTTGACGGTGAAGAGCAGTTCGTAGTCTTCGCCGCCGTTGAGGGCGCAACTGACGGGCAACATGTTCTTGCTCATCTCGGAGCAGACACGCGTCACCTGGTAGTCGATGGGCAGGCGCTCCTCGTACACCTCGCAGCCGCATTTCGAGGCGCGTGTGAGGTGGAGCAGCGAGTCGGCCAGACCGCGGCTGACGTCGGTCATCGATGTGGGTATCACACCGGCTTCGGCCAGTTTCTTGATGATATCGAGGCGGGGCTCGGGTTTGAGGAAACGCTCCAGCACGTAGTCGTATCCGTCAAGGTCGGGTTGAAAGTTGGGGTTGGCTTGATAGGTCACCTTCTCGCGCTCCAGCACCAGCAGGCCGGCATAGGCCGAGCCGAGGTCGCCTGTGCAGCATATGAGGTCGTTGTGGCTGGCTCCGTGACGGTAGGCCACATGGTCTTCCTTCACCTCACCCACGGCGGTGACGGTAATCACCATGCCGGCCCGCGACGTGGCGGTCTCGCCACCTACGAGTTGCACATGGTAGCGTTCGCAGCAGAGTCGGATGCCGGCGTAGAGTTCGTCCAGGGCTTCAACCGAGTAGCGGTTGCTCACCGCCACGCTGACCAGCGCCTGACGAGGGGTACCGTTCATGGCGGCGATATTGCTGAGGGCGATGGCTACAGCTTTGTATCCTAGGTGCTTCAACGGAGTGTACATCATGTCGAAGTTCACCCCCTCTACCATTGTCTGGGTGGTCAGCAGGGTGTTGCCGACGACGGCGCAGTCGTCTCCGGCACAGTCGGTACCGTCGGTGAGCCGGTCGATGAGAGCCACTTTGCCCAGCTGGCTTATCTCGGTTCTTCCTTCTTGATATTGCAGTTGATTTTCCATGTTCTAACTTGTTAATGCGTGCATCAATATCCCGGCGGCCACGCTGGCGTTGAGGCTCTCGGCGGTGCCGCCGATGTTGGGAATGAACACCGGATGGGTGACGGCGGTCATCGCCTCGGGAGAGATGCCTCGGCTCTCGTTTCCGATGAGGAGCACCTTGGGAGTTGATGGTTGAAAGTTGAATGTTGAGAGTTCCAGGCCCTGCAGCGAGGCACCGTAGACGGACATGCCGCAGGCGGCGAGCCATTGCGGCAGGTCTACATAGTCCACCCGTGTGCGGAAAATAGCACCCATCGATGCCTGTACTACCTTGGGATTGAAGTTGCTGACAGTGTCGTGAGAGCACACAATATGGCGGATGCCAAACCAGTCGGCAGTGCGCATGATGGTGCCCATATTGCCGGGGTCCTGTAGGCGGTCAAGTGCGAGGATGAGGCCACTTTCTTCTTCTCGATTCCCGATTCCCGATTCTCGTTCTATCAGCATCCATACTTGATTGGGACTCTTGAAGTTGGAGAGTCGTTCCAATTCGGCGGGACTCACCTCATAGGTCTCGGCGGCCTCCGTGCCGGCGGGGTGAGCCGACAGCCAGCTTTCCGTGGCACAGACCACCCGTATCTTCATACCGGCAGCCATCGCTTCGGCGGCCATCTTCGGTCCTTCGACAACGAAGACCGCCTCCTCGTCGCAGTTCTTCTGCAGGCGGTAGGCGGTCAGTTCCTTTAGCTTGTTCTTCGAAATCAAAGCTCGATATACATGTTGTGTTCCTTGGCCAGACGGCGAAGGTTGATGATGGCGTAGCGCATACGGCCCAGGGCGGTGTTGATGCTCACGCCTGTGCGGGCTGCGATATCCTTGAAATCACAATGGCCGTAATGGCGCAGGATGACCACGCGGCGCTGCTCAGGCGGCAGCATCTTCACCAGGCGGCGTATGTTCTGGCTCGTCTGCTTTTTCATTATCACATGCTCGGCGTTGTCGTCGGGGAACTTGATGTTGTCCAGCACATCGCTTTCCGGACGGTTGGGCACCAGCGGCATCTTGCTGTTGCGACGGAAGTGGTCGACAATCAGATTGTGCGCGATGCGCATCACCCAATGCACGAACTTGTTCTCATCCTTGTACTGGTCTGAATTGATTGTGACAATGACTTTGTAGAATGTATCTTGAAAGATGTCGTCGGCCGTTTCTTTGTCTTTGACCACCGAAAAGATGTAGCCGTAGACCTTGGCCTGATAGCGCTCCAGCAACGCCTCAAAACAGGCGGCATCGCCTTCGCGATAACGCATGATAAGCTCGTTATCAGTCAGCTGCTTGATTTTTACATTCGTCATGTTTCCTCTGTTTAAGGGATTAAAACTGATACTTCTCGCTCAATAATCTGTGGTTTTGTTCTACATCAATCCGGGTGCAAAAGTACAACTTTTTTTTAAATAAAAAACGAAAACTACGTTTTTTTTGTTTTTTTAGTATGCCTTATGGCAAAAAAATTGCACCTGCCGGCACCAGGAAATGCAGAAATACGGTTATCTATCAAGAGAATGAACCATTGCAGGCATGGTGCGGACAGATGAATAATAATTATTTTGCTGTGATGAGGGCAATATTTTCCCTGAGACGGCGTTTTTAAATTTATTTATTGTATGCTGTAATGTCGAATCGTTATGCCGATAGAAGTCATGTGGTGAAGATTATCTTCATCGTAGTGGGCGTCCTGTTTGTGGGACGCTTGGCGATGTTGCAGCTGTTCAGCCCGAAGTATCGTGAGCTGGCCCGGGCCCAGTCATTACGTATAGTGACACAGTATCCGGCGCGTGGGTTCATATACGACCGTAACGGCAAGTTGTTGGTGCACAACGAGGCGGTATACGACTTGATGGTGGTGCCGAGGATGGTGGACAAGGAGTTTGATGTCGACTATTTTTGCCAGAGTTTGGGCATCACGAAGTCTGACTATCAAGAGCGGATGAAAAAGGCGCGGAAGTATTCCCCCTATGCGCCGTCGATTTTCATGAAGCAGATTTCGAAAGAGGAGTATGCCAAGTTCGAGAACAGGATGTACCGCTTCAAGGGTTTCTATATCTCGCAGCGCACCTTGCGCATCTACGACCGTCCGATAGCGGCTCAGGTGCTTGGCTATGTGGGTGAGGTGGATCAGTCGGACCTGGACCGCGACCCGTACTACCGTATGGGCGACTATATCGGCAAGAGTGGTTTGGAGAAGAGCTACGAATCGGTGCTGAGGGGAGTGAAAGGCAAGAAGATAATGCATGTCGACGTGCATAACCGTGAGGTGGGCCCCTATCAGAACGGAGCCTACGATACGCTGCCGGTAGAGGGTATGAACCTATACACTGCCATCGATGCAGATCTCCAGGAGTATGCAGAGTCGCTTATGGCCAACAAGCGTGGGTGTGTGGTGGCTTTGGAACCGTCGACAGGAGAGGTCCTGGCAATGGTAAGTGCGCCCACGTACGACCCCAACCTGTTGGTGGGTCGTATCAGAGGTGAGAACTATATGAAGCTGAACAGTAACTGGGGTAAGCCCATGCTCAACCGTGCCATGCTGGGTCAGTATCCGCCGGGATCGATCTTCAAGGTGGCGCAGGCGGTTACGGCTCTTGAATTGGGGGTCATCACCCCGCAGACGGGCTTCGTATGCGACAAAAGCCTTGTAGGTTGCCACAACCACCCTTCGGCACGGTCGGTGCAGGAGGCCATCAAGATGAGCTGCAACCCCTATTTCTATCAGGTCTACCGTCGTGTTATCCAACAGGGTAAGTACAAGAATATCTACAAGGATGCACAGTATGGCCTGACGGTATGGCACGACTATATGATGCGGTTCGGTTTCGGACAGAAGCTACCCATCGACTTGCCGCGCAACGGCATGTCGACCGGCAATATTCCCGACACGGCTTACTATAACAATCCCCGCTGGTATGGCCGCGAGCGGTGGGCTTTCTCGACCATCTATTCCAACTCGATTGGACAGGGCGAGGTGACGGTGGTGCCGCTGCAGATGGCCAACTTGGCTGCCATCGTGGCCAACCGTGGCTATTATATCACGCCGCATGTGGTACGTTGCTACGGCCCCGACTCTTTGCAGGATGAAGAGTACCGGACGCGTCATGAGACAGGAATACGCAAGGAGTATTTCGACATAGCAGCACAAGGCATGTATGACGTGGTGCATGTGGCTGGTGGTACCGGCCGGCGCGCCCGTGTCGACGGCCTTGATGTGTGCGGCAAGACGGGTACGGCACAGAACAACCGGGACGACCACTCGGTGTTCATCGCTTTCGCCCCCAAGGACGACCCGAAGATAGCTATGGCGGTGTATGTGGAGAATGCCCGTGGTGGCGGTGGCTCATGGGCAGCGCCCATCGCGGGTCTCATCATAGAGCGTTACCTCAACGGCGAGGTGAAGCGTAAAGATGTGGAGAAGATGTATATGGAAATCAATCCCTGCCAGCCTCCGCTGCCGCCGAAGGAGAAGAAAACCAAGTGAAGCATGTATCAGGAAAGATTGAAAATAGACTGGTGGACCGTGGCGTTGTGGGCTGTGTTGGCACTCTTCGGGGTGCTGAATATCTACTCGGCCACCTATGGTGACGGTCAGATGTCGCTCTTCAGCTTCAAGTCATTCAGTGGCAAGCAGCTCATCTGGCTTGGCGCTGCCGTGGTGGTGGCGGTGATGATACTCTTCACCGAACCGCGATTCTTCTCCAATGGAGCATTCCCTATCTATGCAGTCGTCATGCTAATGCTGGTGGCTACGTTATTCTTGGCCGTTACCGTCAACGGAGGTAAGTCTTGGATTCAGATTGGCAGTTTCCGTTTCCAGCCAACGGAGTTCGGCAAGTTCGCCACCGCGTTGGCCTTGGCCAAGTATATGAGCGCTATCGATTTGGATTGGAAGCAGCTGCGCACCAAGGTGGTGGCATTGCTGCTGATAGCCATCCCTGCAGGATTGGTGTTCCTGCAACACGACACCGGCTCGGCACTGGTTTTTGTCGCCTTTGTCCTGCCTTTGTTCCGCGAAGGACTTTCGGGAGCAATACTTGTGGTGGGGGTGGTGGCCATAGTGCTGTTTATTTTAGCCTTGCTGGTGAACAAGTATATTCTTGTCGGAGCCTTGGTTCTTGTGGCGTTGTTTTATCTGTTTGTGTGGCTCAATAAGCGCAGCGCCAAAGACTATTGGCGCGCCATCGGCATTTTGGCGGTATGCACGGTATTTGTCTTCTCGGTCGACTTCGTCTTCAACAATGTGCTGGAACCTCACCAGCGCGAGCGTATCGACGTACTTCTGGGGAAAACGGAAGACTTGCGGGGAGCTGGATACAATCAACACCAGTCAAAAATAGCCATCGGAAGCGGCGGATTCCTTGGCAAGGGTTATCTGCGTGGCACACTCACCAAGGCCGACTTCGTCCCGGAGCAGCATACTGACTTCATCTTCTGTACTGTGGGTGAAGAATGGGGCTGGGTGGGCTCGTCGATATTGGTGGCACTCTATGTGGTGTTGCTGGTACGACTTGTCAATATGGCCGAGCGCCAGCGTTCCACCTTCTCGCGTTTCTATGGCTACTCGGTGGCCAGTATCCTCTTCGTACACCTGTTTGTCAATGTGGGCATGGTGCTTGGTTTGGTGCCCGTCATCGGTATTCCGTTGCCGTTTTTCAGTTATGGCGGCTCGTCGATGCTCGCCTTCACCATACTGCTGTTCATTTTCATAAGGCTTGACGCTACTAAAAACCAATTATATTAAATGGCTAATAATAAGAATCATAATGAGGAACACTGCTCTTTCTGTGGCCGTCCGGCATCACAGGCAGGGGTGTTGCTCAGTGGTCTCAACGGTTACATCTGTGCCGACTGTTCGCATGAAGCGGAGAAGATTTTTATGCAACAAGGACAGATGAAACGGTCGGAGAAGTTTGAAGCACAGATTACAGACATTCCCACGCCTGTGGCGATAAAAGAGTTTCTAGATCAGTATGTCATCGGCCAGGAGGCCGCCAAGCGGGTGCTCTCGGTAGCGGTGTATAACCATTATAAGCGCTTGCGTTATAATCAGGAGCATGGCGACAAGAACGATGTGGAGATTGAGAAGAGCAATATTGTCATGGTGGGCGAGACAGGTACTGGAAAGACCTTGTTGGCCCGCACCATTGCGCGTCTGCTGAAGGTGCCTTTCTGCATCGCCGACGCCACGACGCTTACCGAGGCCGGCTATGTGGGCGACGATGTGGAGAACGTCCTCGTGCGTCTGCTGCAAGCTGCCGACTACGACGTGCCAGCTTGTGAGCGTGGCATCGTGTTCATCGACGAAATAGATAAAATAGCCCGCAAGAGCGAGAACACCAGCATCACGCGCGATGTCAGCGGCGAAGGTGTGCAGCAGGCCCTGCTGAAACTCTTGGAGGGCGCCGAAGTCAACGTGCCTCCCGAGGGCGGTCGTAAGCATCCTGAGCAGAAACTAATCAAGATCAACACGCGCAACATCCTCTTCATCTGTGGCGGCGCCTTCGATGGAGTGGAACGCGCCATCGCCGCCCGGCTGAATTCTAATGTTATAGGCTTCAAAGGCGATGAGAAACGGCAGGAACTTGACCGCGACAATATGTTGCAGTATGTGCAGCCGATGGACCTCAAGAAGTTCGGCCTCATCCCCGAATTGGTAGGCCGTTTCCCCGTCCTCACGGCTCTGCAACCGCTCGACCGCGACGCCCTGCGCCGTATCCTCACCGAGCCTAAAAATGCCCTCACCAAGCAGTATGAGGAGCTCTTCAAGATGGACGATGTGACGCTGGTCTTCGACCCCGCCGCCCTCGACTTGGTGGTGGATCGCGCTGTCGAATACCACCTCGGCGCCCGCGGCCTGCGCTCTATCATGGAAGGTATCATGACCGACCTGATGTTTGAACTTCCCGATATGCCGAAGGGCAGCACCTATACGCTCACCCGCGAAGAGGCGGAGAAGAAGATACGCCTCTGATGGGCAAGAAACAGAAATACTATGTGGTCTGGCAAGGCAATCAGCCCGGCATCTACACTTCTTGGGACGAGTGCAAGAAACAGGTGCAGGGGGTGCAGGGAGCCCAATATAAGAGTTTTGACACCTTGGCTGAGGCTGAGGCTGCGAGCAGGCTGCCATATAACAGCGTAGTGGTTCAGAATACTCGGAACACTCCGAGTACTCAGAATACTCCGGCCCTTGTCATCGACGACAACGGCATGACTGCCGTCCGCGAGGGTGTGGAAAATCCGCCCATCCTCGACGCGTTGGCGGTCGACGCCGCCTGCAGCGGCAACCCGGGCGTGATGGAATATCAAGGCATATATATCCCCACGCGTACGCGCGTATTCCATTACATTGCCCCGAAGGGAACCAACAATATAGGTGAGTTTCTGGCCATCGTACATGGCCTCAGCTATCTCAAGAAGCATCACCTGAACCAGATTATCTATTCCGACTCGGTCAACGCCATCAGCTGGGTGCGCCAGAAGGTCTGCAAAAGCAAGCTGCCGGAGGACCCTTCTACCGCCGAACTGTGGGATTACATCCACCGCGCCGAGAACTGGCTCCGCACCAATACCTACACCACCGAGATACGCAAGTGGGACACCGACCATTGGGGCGAAATCCCTGCAGACTTTGGCCGCAAGTAAAACTTCCCGCCTGCGGCGTAATCCAGAAATCCAATGAACACCCGTAACCTTCGATTCGCGTCCAATAGGGTAAGAGATATCCTTGCCCTTTTCCATGAGGAGTTGGATGGTCTCTATGGCGGCTCCGAGGTGGGAGTGTTTCTCGATATGCTTTTCGAAGCCTTCCTCGGTTGGAACAAGGTACGGCTGCTTACCTCAAAAGAAACCACCGTCGACCAAAGCGACCTGCTGCGGTTCCACTGGGCGCTCGAGGACTTGAAAAAACACCGTCCCATCCAGCACATCATCGGCTACACCGACTTCTGCGGCTGCCGTATCGCCGTAAGCCCCGACGTGCTCATCCCACGCCCCGAGACCGAGGAAATGGTCAATTGGATACTTTCCACTTTCCACTTTCCACTTTCCACTTTCCACTTTCTCGACCTTTGTACAGGCAGCGGCTGCATCGCCATCGCTTTGAAGAAGGCCTTTCCACAAGCGGAAGTAACGGCGGTGGATGTGTCGGAGAAAGCGCTGGCTATGGCCAAGGAGAACGCGCAAGCCAACGGCACCGACATCACCTTCCTCCAAGCCGACCTCCTCGACCCGCAATTTTCAATTTTCAATTTTCAATTTTCAATTATAATTAGCAATCCTCCCTACGTCCGCCACAGCGAGCGGTCGCAGATGCAGCGCAACGTGCTCGACTACGACCCCGCGCTGGCCCTCTTCGTCCCTGACGACGACCCGCTGTGGTTCTACTGCGCCATCGCCGCCATCGCCAAAGAGCATCTGACCCAAGACGGGCTGCTGGCGGTGGAGATAAACGAAGCGTTGGCTGATGAGACGTCAACATTGCTGCGCTCCTATGGCTTCTTGCCCGAGGTGCATACCGACTTCCGAGGCAAGGCCCGTTGGATAAGTGCACAATTCAAAAACCATATATCACAATGAAAACCATAGGTAACATCATCTGGGTGCTCTTCGGAGGCCTCGAACTGGCGGTCGGCTACTTCTGTTCAGGTGTGGCGCTCTGCATAACCATCATCGGCATCCCCTTCGGGGTGCAAATCTTCAAACTGGGTGCGCTGGCATTGTGGCCTTTCGGGAAAGAGGTCAAGAAGACGGAAGGCAAATCGGGATGTCTCAACACGCTGATGAACGTGTTGTGGTTCCTCTTCGGCGGCATCGGCATCGTGCTGTCGCACTTCTTTCTCGGAGTGCTGTTCTACATCACCATCGTCGGCATCCCCTTCGGCAAGCAGCATTTCAAGCTCGCCCACATCGCCCTCACCCCCTTCGGCCGCGAGATTGTTTAGAATCGCTCGCGTTGGTGCGAGTCCATGATGATGGTCACGGGGCCGTCGTTAATCAACGAGACCTGCATGTCGGCGCCGAATACTCCCGTCTTTATCTCTTTGCCGAAAAGCGTCTGTAGCGTAGCGACGAACTTCTCGTACATCGGCACCGCGAAGTCGGGCTTCGAGGCGTGGATATAGCTGGGGCGGTTGCCTTTCTTGGTCGAGGCCATGAGGGTGAACTGGCTGACGACCAGAATGCCGCTGTCTGGCACCTCGGTAATGGGAATGTTCATCACCCCGTCGGCGTCGTCGAAAATGCGCATCTGTACTACCTTGCGGCACAGGTAGTCGATATCCTCGTCGGTGTCCTCGTCGCAGATGCCCACGAGAATCATCATTCCCTTGCCGACGGCCGCCTTCATGGTGCCTCCGATGCTGACGGACGCCTCTCTTACACGTTGAATAACCAGTCTCATATTTTACGTGAATATTCTTTCTTGGGTTAACGTGAATTGCCTCTTTTGTTTATACGAGAATTGCTTCTTTTCTTTTTTACGTTAATTATCGTGAATTAAACCGTTAATTGTCGTAAATTTCTTTATTGTACCAGTTGCATGTTTTTGTCCGATCGGCAACAGAGGTTCTTCTCTTCAATAAAAGCATACCGCTCCCCTTCAAGACTCTCGCCGCCAAAGTTTATCAATAATCCTACGGGCATCCTGGTAAGCCTTAAGTAATTGAAGAGTTGGGCTCGATGTACTGCTGCAAGTTCTTCTACGGACTTTAGTTCCACGCAAATATCACCTACTACCATATCTAATCGGTATTTCCTCTCCAATAAATGATCTTTGTAATAACAATTCACTTCTTTCTCCAATATATTGTCGATGCCGTTGTCCAGAAGCACCAAGTGCAAAGACTCGGCATAAACGGCTTCCAGTAAACCACTCCCAAGTGTGCGGTGCACGGCCATTGCAGCACCTATGGTTTCATATACTGATTCCTCGTATCGAGTGAAGTTGACCATATCATTTACGATAATTCACGAACCAATTTACGATAATTCACGTTAAAAGAAGATAATTCATGTTGAGAAAAGGCCATTCGCGTTTATCCCTTGATTTCATATACTAAATCCTCGTATCGAGAGAAGTTGACCATAACATTTACGATAATTAACGAATCAATTTACGATAATTCACGTTAAAAAGAGAAAGACCATTCACGTAAAAAAGAGTTCACGTTAAGAAAATAACATTCACGTTTATCCCTGTTCAATTATCGTGAGCCTAGCGAACTTGAGCATCAGCTGCTTCTGGCCGACGCCTTCGAAGAAGACGGTGGCTTTGCGGGAGTCGCCGGCGCCTTCGATGACCTGCACGAGGCCGATGCCGAACTTCTCGTGCTGCACCTTCATGCCGGGCATGATGGCGTTGATGGCCGCCGGGTTGTTGGGGACGGCGGCGGTACGGGGTGCGGAGTTGGGGGACTTGGCGGTCACCTCCGACTTCCGACCTCCGACCTCCGGACTTCGATTGGGCTTGCCGGCGTTGAAGAAAGCGCGCGGGAGCGTGCCTGCCTCGGGGAAGGCCGCGCGGCGCGGCATCTCGATATACTTGGGGTCGATCTCTTCCACGAAACGGCTCACCTCGCCGCCCATGCGCTGCCCGTTGTTGAAGCGCGTCTGCGCATAGCTCAGCGTCACCTGCTTCATGGCGCGGGTCACGGCCACGTAGAACAGCCGCCGCTCCTCCTCCAGCTCGGCACGTGTCGACGCCAGGAAGGAGGGAAAGATCTGCTCCTCCATGCCCACCACGAAGACGTAGGGGAACTCCAGACCTTTGGCGGCATGTATGGTCATCAGGCTCACCTTGTCGGCGTCCTTGTCCTTGTCTTTGTCCTCCGAGGTATACAGCAGCACCTGCTGCAGGAACTCGTCCAACCGACGGAATTCTCTAACCGAATCATCCGAATTATTCCGATCTTCTGGTGATTCGGTTTTTTCGGTTAGATCCTCTTCGGCTTCGCAGAACTCCTGCACGCCGTTGAGCAGCTCGTCGATGTTGTCGATGCGCTCGGCGCTCTCGGGGTCGTCCTCTTCGCGCAGCGCTTTGACGATGCCGCTGGCGTAGACAATCTGCTTGGCCAGCGTGAAGGCGTCGACGGTGGGCACCTGCGCCTCGAAGCGCTTGATGAGGTAGACGAATTCGTTAATCTTCTGAACAACACCGCTGTTGAGGGCGAGTCCGAAGTCGGCGATATTCTCCAGCACCGTCCAAATGCTGATGTCGTTGTCGGACGCCGCCACGCGTATCTTGTCCATCGTCGTCTGTCCGATGCCGCGGGCGGGGTAGTTGATGATGCGCACCAGCGACTCGTCGTCGTGCGGGTTGACGGCCAGGCGCATATAGGCCAGCACATCCTTCACCTCGCGGCGGCCGTAGAACGAGATGCCCTGATAGATGCGGTAGGGGATGTTCATGCGGCGCAGGGCGTCCTCGACGGCACGCGAGAGCGAGTTCTGGCGGTAGAGCACCGCGAAGTCGCGGTAGTCGGCGTCGTCGCCCAGACGGGCATTCTGTATGGCGTCGGCCACGCGGGTGCCCTCGTCTTTCTCGTCGGCGCAGCGCAGCAGGCGTATGCGGTTGCCCTCGGCGTTGTCGCACCAGAGCTCCTTCTGTATCTGGTCGCGGTTGTGGTCGATGATGCTGTTGGCCGCATTGACGATGCTCTTGGTCGAGCGGTAGTTCTGCTCCAACTTGAAGAGCTGCATCTGCGGGTAGTCGCGCTTGAAGTTGAAGATATTCTGTATGTTGGCGCCGCGGAAGGCGTAGATGCTCTGCGCGTCGTCGCCCACCACACAGATGTTCTGGTGCCGCGCGGCCAGCTTCTTCACTATCAGGTACTGGGCGTAGTTGGTGTCTTGGTACTCGTCGACCATGATGTATTGGAATCGCTGCTGGTACTTCAGCAGCACATCGGGGAAGTCGCGCAGCAGGATGTTCATGTTGAACAGCAGGTCGTCGAAGTCCATCGCGTTCGAGTGGTGCAGCCGCTGGTCGTACATCTGGTATATCTGTCCGATGGCGGGACGCTTCGAGTCGATGTCGGTCTGGTAGATTTCCGGGTTCTCCATGTAGTCCTTCGGCCCCAGCAGGTTGCTCTTGGCCATCGAGATGCGGCTCATCACATAGGAGGGCTTGTAGGCCTTCGGGTCGAGGTTCAGCTGCTTGACAATCTGCTTGATGGCGGCCTTCGAGTCGTCGGTGTCGTAGATGGTGAAGCTGTTTGTATAGCCCAGCTTGTTGCCGTCGCTGCGCAGCAGACGGGCGAACACCGAGTGGAAGGTGCCCATCCACAGGTTGCGCCCCTCGGGACCTACCAGCTTGATGATACGTTCTTTCATCTCGCCCGCCGCCTTATTGGTGAAGGTCAGCGCCAGTATGTGGAACGGGTCCACCCCCTGCTCCAGCAGGTGGGCTATGCGGTAGGTCAGCGTGCGCGTCTTGCCGCTGCCGGCGCCGGCGATAATCATCACCGGCCCTTCGGTACATTCGGCCGCCTCACGCTGCGGTTCATTCAGTTGTGACAATAACTCACTCACATTATATATATTAAATGTAATTTACTATATGAAAACGGATTTGCAAATATACGAATTATTTTTGATTCCCCAGACACAAAAAATACACCGTCGCCTTAGCGGCGAACTACCCCCTCCGTGGGTTCTACGGAGGGGGACGGAGGAGATAGGGAGAAGATAGGGAAGATGGTGGGTGATAACCACACTTCTGGATGACCTGAAGTCGATGGTTGTGTGTTGGTGGTGTCTGGGTGTTGATTTACAGGTGTTTAGTGATGATGAAGATGCGTAACCTACTGATAATTATGTGCGGTATGAGAGGAGGACAAGAGGTGTCGCGTAGGCTACAGGGCTGTCGATTTTGGCAGGCGGACGACTTATCAACCAACCAACCGCCTAGTTTGTCACAGAATTGCCGACGACGGTGGGCTTTTTGTTGATAACTATTTGCCGTCGGTACCCTTTTTCTGACTAATTTAGCAAATGAAACGGGCGACCGTGTGTTTTATTTAAATAGTTGTAGTATAGACAAATAATTAAAAGATTTGTGCCATGCAAGGCGACCTTTTTTCTGAAACCGAACCCCAGGAGCAACCCCGCGAGGTGAAACAGTACACGCCGGAGGAAATCATGCAATCGTCGGTGGAATATTTCCACGGCGACGAGCTGGCTGCCAACGTCTGGATGAACAAGTATGCGCTGCGCGACGACGACCGCATCTACGAGCTCAACCCCGACATGATGCACCGCCGTCTGGCGCGCGAGTATGCCCGCATCGAACGCAAGTACCCCAACCCGATGAGCGAGGAGGAGATATATCAGTTGCTCAAGGATTTCAAATATATAGTGCCGCAGGGCAGCCCGATGAGCGGTATCGGCAACAACTACCAGGTGGTGTCGCTGAGCAACTGCTTCGTCATCGGCAACAGCGGCAACAGCGACTCCTACGGCGGCATCATGAAAATCGACCAGGAGCAGGTGCAGCTGATGAAGCGCCGCGGCGGCGTGGGCCATGACCTGAGCCACATACGTCCCGGCGGCAGCCCCGTGAAGAACGCGGCCCTCACCTCGACCGGCATCGTGCCCTTCATGGAACGCTACTCGAACACCACCCGTGAGGTGGCGCAGGGTGGCCGTCGCGGTGCCTTGATGCTCAGCATCAGCATCAAACACCCCGACTCGGAGAGCTTCATCGACGCCAAGATGGAGCAGGGCAAGGTGACCGGCGCCAACGTGAGCGTGAAGGTGACCGACGAGTTTATGCGCTGCGCCATGGAGGGCAAGCCCTTCATCCAGCAGTACCCCATCGACTCGCCCAACCCCATCTATACCAAGGAGATCGACGCCCGTGCGCTGTGGAACAAGATTATCCACAATGCCTGGCAGAGCGCCGAGCCCGGCGTGCTCTTCTGGGACACCATCCTCCGCGAGAGTGTGCCCGACTGCTATGCCGACTACGGCTACCGCACCGTCTCGACCAACCCCTGCGGCGAGATTCCGCTGTGCCCCTACGACAGCTGCCGCCTGCAGGCCATCAACCTCTACTCATACGTGGACAACCCCTTCACACCCAAGGCTTCGTTCAACTTCGAGCTTTTCAAGGAGCACGTGATGAAGGGTCAGCGCCTGATGGACGACCTCATCGACCTGGAGTTGGAGAAGGTGGACCAGATACTGAAGAAAATCGAGGGTGACCCCGAGAGCGAGGAGATAAAGCAGGTGGAGCACAACCTGTGGCTGAACATCAAGATGAAGTGCCTCGAGGGGCGCCGTTCGGGCTTCGGCATCACCGCCGAGGGCGACATGCTGGCCGCTTTGGGACTTCAGTATGGTTCGGAAGAGGCTACCGCCTTCGCCGTCAAGGTGCAGCAGACGCTCTGCTGCGCGGCCTACCGCTCCAGCGTCGTCATGGCCCGCGAACGCGGCTGCTTCCCCATCTACAACGCCAAGCGCGAGGAGAACAACCCGCTCATCAGCCGCATCCGCGAAGCCGACCCCGAGCTCTACGCCGAGATGACCAAGTACGGCCGTCGCAATATCGCCCTGCTGACCATCGCCCCCACCGGCACCGTCAGCATCTGCACCCAGACGACGTCGGGCATCGAGCCCGTCTTCCTGGTGAGCTACAAGCGCCGCAAGAAAATCAATCCCAACGACAAGGACAACAGCAAGCAGACCATTATCAAGGATGAGAACGGCGACTACTTCGAGGAGTACAACGTGTTCCACCCCAAGTTCCTCGACTGGGCCCGTGTGAACGGACACGATGTGGAGGAGGTGATGCACATGGACGACGCCACGCTGCAGAAGCTGGTGGAGCAGAGCCCCTACTTCCACGCCACCAGCGCCGACATCGACTGGGTGGCCAAGGTGAAGATGCAGGGCGCCATCCAGAAGTGGGTCGACCACTCCATCTCGGTCACCGTCAACATACCGAAGGAGACCACCAAGGAGGTGGTGAGCAAGATCTACGAGACGGCGTGGGAGAGCGGCTGCAAGGGTTGCACCATCTACCGCGACGGGTCGCGCACCGGCGTGCTGGTGAGCAACAGCGGCGAGAAGAAGGACAGCAGTCCCTGCTTCGGCGAGAGCAAAGCCCCCAAGCGTCCCAAGAAGCTGGAGGCCGAGGTGGTGCGCTTCAAGAACGAGAAGGAAGACTGGATTGCTGTCGTCGGCATGTACGAAGGGCGCCCCTACGAGATATTCACCGGCCGCGCCGAGAGCTTCCTGCTGCCCAAGAACATAGAGAAGGGATGGGTGATCCGCGTCAAGGAAAAAGGCCAGGAGCATGCCCGTTACGACTTCCAGTTTACCGACCAGGACGGCTACCACATCACCATCGAGGGCCTTTCGCGCATGTTCCGCAAGGAATACTGGAACTACGCCAAGCTCATCTCCGGTATCCTGCGTCACGGTATGCCCATTCCCAATGTGGTGGAACTCATCGGCAAGCTCACCTTCGACACCGACTCAATCACCACTTGGAGTAACGGTGTGGCCCGCGCCTTGAAGCGCTACATCAAGGACGGCACCGAGACCGGCGAGGTGTGCCCCGACTGCGGCAGCAAGCTCATCTACACCGGCGGCTGCAAGAGCTGCCCCCAGTGTGGCTGGAGCAAGTGTAGTTGATAGAGTGGCTAGTGGCCAGTGGCTAGTGGTCAGAATGCTGACGCGGCTGCCACTAGCCACTGACCACTAGCCACTGGCCACTAGCCACTGACCACTGGCCACTGACCACTGGTCACTGAAAACTAGCAAGCACCAAACATATTCACCCGAAGGGGGCCGGCCTGCACCGCCGGCCCTCTTCATTTCTTTGGTCTCCCCGCCTGTCGGCGGTAATCGATAAATCAATTTGAGGGATTTACGCCGTAGGCGGGAGGCAGAAACGGCAGAGGAATCCCGTGCGGCGACGGCCGACGGTGCAGGCCGGCCCTCTTCATTTCTTTAGGCTCCCCGCCTGTCGGCGGTAATCGATAAATCAATTTGAGGGATTTCTGGATTACGCCGTAGGCGGGAGGCAGAAACGGCAGAGGAATCCCGTGCGGCGCGAGCCGACGGTGGTGGCGACGACGAAGAGGTCGCCACCCTCTTTCAACCCTAATTGTTTTTGCAGGTCGGCGGCTTCGGCGGGGAAGTTGCGCACCACCACGTGGGCTTTGCCGCCGGGCAGGACTTCTTTGAGGGCTTTTCGGTTGAGCGGCACCTCCTGCAGCACTTCGAAGATGCGGCCGGGGAAGTCGGGCAGCAGGGAAGGGGAGGTGTAGAGGTGTGTGTTGGGTGCCAGCAGGGGCAGGCCGTAGCGTTGGCCCAGCAGGCGGAAGCAGCCACCCTTGCGCAGGGCGGCGTGCGGGTCGTAGAGGTAACGGCCGACGGCGTCGCAGTAGACGGCCTCGGCCGAGGCTTCGTCGCTGGGGTGGAAGGTAAAGTCTTTAAGGACTTTAAGGACTTTAGAGTCCTTAAGGTCGTTACAATGGATTGTGGGATCGGCTGCATCGCCGCCGCAGACGAAGAGCACTTCTTTGCACTCGCCGTGCAGGGCGACGATATGCACCTCGCTGACGGCGCCCAGCTGCCGCAGAGCGAGGGTGATGTCAATCATCGGCGATGCTTTGACCAGCAGGCGGCGGCATTTGCTGCGCAGCAGGTCGAGGTGTGGCAGCAGGTCGGGGGTGCAGTCCTCGAAGGCAGCCACCTTGCGGCCTGCTGCCGAGCGACGCGCAGGGTCGATATAGAGCAGGTCGTAAGGCTCTTGTCCGGCCAGCCACTCCATGCTGTCGGCGCAGTGGACGTCGACGTTTCCTTGGCCGAGGGCTTTGCAGTTGTGCTCCATCAGGGAGCAGAGCTCGCCGTCGCGCTCCACATAGTCGACATGTTCCGCCACTGCGGCCAGCGCCAGCGTGTCGACACCCATGCCGCCTGTGAGGTCGGCGACGCGTCCGGTCGAGCCGACGATTGTTGCCTTATAGCGTGCGGTGGCCTCCGACGAGGCCTGCTCTCGGTTCAGTCGGGGCGGGTAGAGGAACTCCTCGCACTCCAGCAGCGACGGCCACTTCTCCCGTGCCGTCCGCAGCCCTTCAATCTGCTGCACGGCAGCAGGTATATCAATATCAGGATACCGCGCGGCACTCAGCAGCAGCCTCGCAGTATCCTCGTCCTCATGTTCTCTTGCGAACGCTAATATCTCCCGCTTTGCGAGATCCTGGATATTATATCTCCCGCCTTCGGCGTAATCCTGGATATTATATCTCCCGCCTTCGGCGAAATCCTGAAAATCTTGGAAATTATCTGTCTCTCCTGCTTGGGTCATGGCTAATCTTGGAAATCTAGAGGAATCTGACAGGCTTGCGCCGTTATGGATGGTAGAATCTATTGGGGACTTTTATCATGCCGTGGGCGAAATCGTTTTCGTTGAAGTTTATTAGCCAACCAAGTGGTTTGTTGGTCAATTTTAGATACGTACGTAGTTGTTTGTAGTGGACAGGAGCTAACTCGGTGACTGATTTCAACTCTAGGATGATTAGGTCGTCTACCAGTAAATCCAGTCGGTAGTCATTGCTGATAATGTTCCCTTTGTAGGTAACCTGGACAGGCACCTGTGATTCTACACGAATGTCTCTCATCTGCAACTCCAGGATTAATGCCTTTTCATAAAGCGATTCCAGCAATCCGGGACCGAAATGGTTGTATACTTCCATCGCTGCCCCTCGTATTTCAAAAGAGAGGGCCTTTAGTTGCTCCGCAAGAGGAATGTCCATGGTATGCTGGATTATATTGGATTTAATAAGATTTACCAATACCCTCCCCAAAGAAAGGATAAAGGATTTCCAAGATTTCCAGGATTTCCGCCGCAGGCGGGGAGATATTAATAAACTCCCTGGTCATGGAGGGCTTTGAGGCGCTCGACGACCATGGGGCGGTCTTCCTTATAGGTGACACCGAACCACTGGGCGGTGGTCTTGAGCACGGTCATCGTGGCGGTGCCGTTGTGGATGAAGGTGTTGACGGCGAAGGGGATGTAATACTCCGACTTGAGCTCCTGCCCATGCTCCTTGAGGAAGTCGACGAAGAGCGCCTCGCTCTTGGCAAAGTAGTCGGGCGTGAAGCCGAAGAGGTTCATGCTGACGGTGGCGTCGGCAGGCAGCGGGTGCATGCTGCCGTCGGTGTCCTTGTATTCGATACCGTTGGCGGTACGTCCGATGCTGGTGCGCTCGGTCATGCCGACGAGCAGGCCGTTGGCGTCGGTCTCGCAGACGCCGCGGCTCACCGTGCCGTTCTCGCTCAGCGTGTTCTCCAGGCGGTAACCCACCATGCAGTACTTACCTACGGCACCGTCGAGGGTCTCCAAGTGGCGTGCCATCACCTCGAAGGCGTCGCGGCCGTAGAAGTCGTCGGCGTTGATGATGGCGAACGGCTCGTGGATGACCTCCTTGGCCATGAGAATGGCGTGGTTGGTGCCCCAGGGTTTCTCACGTCCTTCGGGGACGCTGAAGCCGGCGGGGAGCTTGTCGAGTTCCTGATAGACATACTCCACGGCGATGCGGTTGCCGTAGTGCTCGGCGTTGATGCGGGCCTTGAACTGCTCGGCGAAAGAGCTGCGGATGACGAAGACTACCTTGCCGAAGCCGGCGCGGATGGCGTCCATGACGCTGTAGTCGAGGATGATTTCACCGTGAGGGCCTACGCCGTCCATCTGTTTCAGTCCACCATAGCGGCTGCCCATGCCGGCAGCCAGAACAAGTAATGTTGGTTTCATATTATCGTTTGTTTTTGAAGAATTCTTTCATCAATTGTTCGCACTCGTCGGCCAGCACTCCACCCTCCACTGTGGTCTTGGGGTGCAATATCGGACCGGTGAGCAGAGTGAAGCCCCGCTTAGGGTCGGCGGCGCCGTAGACGATACGGCCCATCTGGGCCCATCCCAGCGCGCCGGCACACATGGGACAGGGTTCCACAGTGACGTATAGCGTGCAGTCACCCAGGTATTTGGCTCCAAGTGCCTCCTCGGCGGCCGTAAGCGCCAGCATCTCGGCATGGGCTGTCACGTCGTGCAGCAGCTCTGTCTGGTTGTGGCCACGTCCGATGATGCGGTCGCCGCTCACCACGACGGCACCTATCGGCACCTCGTCTTCCGCGGCCGCGGCCCGCGCCTCGCGCAGCGCCTCGCGCATGTAGTATTCGTCCGGATTGTCGAAGATGCTCATCGGACCTAGTCTTGGTTGAACACAAGGTTGTCGCGCGGCACCAGGCGCGCCGTGGTCTCCACCACGGTCAGCACCCCGTCGCGCATATAGCTCATTTGCGACGGCACGAGGAGCAACCCCACCGGCAGATACTCATGGAACACCTCATACTCCATCGGCGTCACCCGCAACTGTTTCAGGGCCGACTGGGAGGCGTCGCCGGCGGGCGCCTCGTCCTTCTCCTGGACGAGCACCAGCAGGCCGCTGTTCTCTTCGAACATGTAGTAGCGCGTGTATAGGTCTGCCTGTTCGGCACGCACCACCTGCAGCCGCTGGCCTTTGGCATTCACTATGCCGCGGTAGCTGAGTTTCACCCCTTTCAGCTGCCAGTTGAACAGTTGTCCGCGGTAGTCATAGCTTTCAATCTTCTGGTGGAAGACGCTGTGGTCCACGTCGTCCCACCACCCCATGCGGCGCATGTATTCGCGGTGACGACCGCCACCGTTGGTGCAGTAGCCCTCGGTCAGCGTCCCCTCGCGGCGCACTTCTACGCGCATCATCGTCGGCGCCGCATACCAGCGCTGCATGATGAAGGTGTCGGCGCTGTTGTGGAACGTGACGGTCGACTCCAGCACCAGCATGCTGTCTTTCGGTATAGCCTCGTAGTTCAGCATCTTCAGGTAGCGCTCCACGATGACTTCGGCGCTGTCCCGCTCTTGCGCCCACAACCCCAGGGGCAGCAGGGCTATCAGGAAAATAAGTCTTTTCATTGTTTAACAGGTTTGGTGTAAGGAAATGTCAAATGGTCGGGTTGGCGGCGTTGGGTGATGCGTATCCGGGCCGCGAAGCCCAGCCGCCGCGCCAGGTTGGCCACGCGCTCCTCGGCGTCGGGGGCCAGTACGCTCTGCTGCATCTCGTCGTAGGTGATGTCGACACCTGTCTGTCGCCGCAGCGTGGTGTAGTCCATGGCGTCGTCGCGTCCCAGCAGGGGGGCGTGCAGCCACAGCGAGTCGGGTGTGCACATGGCACGACCCACCTCAATCAGTTTTGTCACCGACACCCACATCGCGCTGTCCTCAGCCACCCGCAGCTGTCCGTTGACGGACACACCCTCCACCACGCCTTCGAATGTCAGCACCGTGTATGTCCGCTTCGGTGCTGTCACCGCCGCCTCTTCCACCGCCGGCAGCACCTCTGGAACCCTGGCCACTTTCTTGTGGCTGCTGCATCCGGCGAGCAACAGCACCAGAAGGAGCCCGCCTGCGACGAAACCCGGAAATCTTGAAAATCTCCGGCTGCTTTTTGGGACTCCCGCCTGCGGCGAAATCCAGAAATCCTGGAAATCTGTCTCTCTATTCATTGGCATTGGTCTGGGTTAAAGTCTCTGTTTTCAATTCTAATCATCCCTTTGGAAAAGTCGGCCTCTCCGAAGTTGATAAGCCAGCCCATGGGTTTGTTGAGCAGGCGTAGGTAGGTGCGTAGCTGTTTATAGTGCACCTTTTGTATCTCTTCCACCGATTTCAGTTCCAGCACCATGGTGTCGTCCACCAGCAAATCCACTCGTAAGTCGTCGCCCACTTGTGCACCCTTGTACATTATTTTGACGGGCAATTGAGCATCCACCCTGATTCCGCGAAGTGACAGCTCGTGGATGAGCGCCTTTTCATAGACCGACTCCAGCAATCCGGGCCCCAGGATGTTGTACACTTCCATGGCTGCCCCTCTCACTTCGTACGACAGGTCTTGATAGTATTCTTCCGGTATCATTGCTCTTTAATAGGGTTTCTGGATTTATTGGATTTCTGGATTTCGCCGAAGGCGGGAGATAAAAGTTAGTGTTTATTGATTTCGTTAAGCAGTTGCTGGGCGGCGGCGTTCTTGGGATTGACGTTCACGGCGTGCCGGGCGCAGCGCAGCGCCTCGTCGTCGCGTCCCTCTTGGTGCAGGCACTCAGCCATCAGTCCGTAGCATTCGCTCTCCAGGTAGCCTTTGTTGAAGCCCCACCGCACCGCCTTGTTCAGCGCCGCGAGGGCTGCCTCGCAGTCGTCATGACGCCGGGCGTAGACGGCCGCCGTGTAGTGCGGCAGCGCATGCATCGGGAACAAGCGTTCGGCACGCCGTGCGTAGAGGCCCAGCTCTTCCTCCCGTGCGGGCACCTTGCCCAGACAGAGCAGCAGCGCCTCCCACACCTCGTAGCGCGAGCTGTCGCGCTGCAGACCCGTGATGAGCTGGTCGGCCGCCTCGTCGTAGCGCTCCAGGTGCATCAGCATGTCGCCGTAGAAGACGGCATACTCTGTCGGGTCGTCGCTCTGCTGCATCACGCCCTCCAACAGCCGGAAGCACACGTCGCGGCGGCTGCCGTAGAACTCCTCCTCGCTGTAGAACGATGTCAGCAGCTGCAGCTTCGTCCGGGCCTCGAGTCCGGGCTGGGCGAAGGCGCGCACCATCTCGCTGTCGGCCTCGGCCGTGCGGCCTGTCTGCTTGTAGTATTCCGCCAGCTGTAGGTGGATGTATTCATCGTTGGGTGCGGCCGCCAGAATACGGTCGTAGTACATCTTGGCCCGCTTGTAGTTCTTCCGCTGCATGTTCATCTCGGCCAGTACGGCTTGGTAGCGGGGCTCCTGCGGCATCGCGTCGGCCAGCGCCTCTATCTCTTTCATCGCCTTGTCGTGCCGACCCGCCGACTCCCACAGGCGTTGCTTGTTGAGCGAGATGCCCTCGCTGACGCCCTTCAGGGCCTCCACGCGGTCCAGCGCCGCCACCGCTTCGGCCGTGTGGCCGGACTGCTCGTGGCTTTGTGCCAGCAGCAGCAGGTACCACACATTGTCGCCCTGCAGCTCCACGGCCCGCTGGGCACAGTGCAGCGCGCTGTCGGTCCAGCCCCGCTGCAGCAGCAGCTGTCCTTGCTCGTACCATGCCGCCGCCGTCGACGGCACATCGCGCGTCAGCGCCGCATAGGCCGCCAACGCCTCGTCGGTGTGGCCTGTCTCCTGCAGCGCCAGCGCATCGATCAGGCGCCCGTCGGCCTTCAGCTGCTCCTCGCTCACCTCACGGATGGGTGGCCGCCGGTAGCGTTCGGCCGCAGCCGACGGAGCCGCCTTGCGGCTGGCACATCCGCTTGCGGCCAGCAGCGCCAATACCGCCAGCACCGTCGCTTTCATTCTCGTTGCTCTCATGCCCTTTATAACATCGTATTCCGCTTTTTATTGTGTGCGTGCGAAAATATACTGCCTGCCAGCGCCGTCCAAGTGCACAATCTGCCTTTTGGTTTTCTCGCTGATTCTATGTGAGTTATATGGTTGTTCTTCGGGCGTTCTTCGCGAATTTGCGAAGAACGCCCGAAGAACTACCGAAGAACTGACGACGTTGTGGCGGTGTCGACAGGGTGGGGTGGGTGCGCTGTCGTTAAACATTCCTAAAAATGAACTTTTTTTTTCCGTATCAGAATTTTTGTGTATCTTTGCATTGTGAAAGAGTGTCCCGCTGTCGCGTTTTAACACGCCCAGTGGATTGAGGGTGAGAGAAGTAGACAAATTTGGAAACGAAATATTGTTAAACACCAAAAATTCAAACAAAATGAAAAAAGTACTATTCGTTTTGGGTTTGGCCTTGTGCAGCACCTTTGCCATGGCTCAGACCAACAAAGTGGTCGGCAAGGTATGTACTCCTGCCACCAATGAGAAAGTAGTCTTTGCCCCTGCTGAGGAGCAAATTGACTACAAAGCTTCCATCTTCACCAAGGATGGCGAAGACACACAGTTGGGTTACTTCAACTTCGCATCGATGGCCGGTGTTACTGTTGGCGTCGTCGGTGCCAATGATGTAATCGACGACACTGTGGTGGGCAACATCAACTGCCACAACCGCAGCGAGGTGTCGTTCACGTGGCACCGCATCGCCGATACCAACGCTATCGATGATAGTGCCTTTGCAGAGGACTATGCCAACTATATCTATTATGTTGGCACTGGCAACCTGCACTACGGCATGGGTACCCGCAATGGTATCAACGACAACAACGGTTTCATGTTCATCAGCGTGACCGAGGCAAACCATAACAACAACGCCATTAACACCTATTTCTCGCTTCAGCCCGTTGCCCTGAACAATGCTCAGCTGGTTGATGTCACTTGGCGTCAGCTCTATCGTAAATATTACGATGTGTGCTACCTTGACTATAAGCTCAACGGCACATGGCATTCCTTCGAAGTGAATGTCACTGGTGTTGATGTCGACGTCACCGATTATGGCTCGCTCTATTATGTGGCCACCCTGCCTCCCGCAGCCATCAATCAGGCCAACCTTGAGGTCCGCTTCCGCATCACCGCTGACGGTTCCCTGCCCTACGGTTACGGTTGGGCCATCGACGATGTGAAAGTCATCGCCCCCGCCGCCACCACCCGCTGGAGCTTCAACAGCCCCGGTATCATCAACGGTTTCTACGGTACCCTGCCCCAGGGCATGACCATTCCTATGTCCTACACCGTCTTCTCCCGCAACATCGGTATTGATGCCCTCAATGGTATCAATCTGGCTGTGCAGCATCGTGTTGGCACCTCTGGCGAGTGGGCTGAGGCTTTCAACGTGCCCCAGACTGGTGTGACGATGCCTGCCGGCGACGCCATTTCTAACACTGTCCTCGACATTAACGAGGCTGGTTTCATGTATGGCGGTCATGGCTATGGCCAGTACATCTATTATCATGACTTCCCCGAGATGTATGACATGTATGGCAACACTGACGCCGAGTTGGCCAATGCCGGTTATCTGCGTCGTGGTGTCCCGACGACCCAGTTGGGTGCCAACCAGTTCCTTATCACTGCTAACAATGCCCAGGGTCTCAACGACACCCTCGCTGCCTACACCTACACCGTCAGCGAGCCTCTCGCTGTCGACTCTTCCTTCGGCCGCACCGTCCCCGGCTATCGTTGGGGTAACGATAACGGCATCGTGCCTGGCGGTAGCGAATTTGCCTACGGCTTCACCAGCAACACTGCCCCTGCAGGCGAGCCCAGCAACGCCGGTTATGTTACCAGCGATTGCGGTCACCAGTACGAGCCTAATTATACTGTCATGACCCGTTTCAACACCCCCAGTGCCATCCCCACTGACGACAATGGCAATCCTTGGGTTATCCGTGGTATAGAGCTTGTCACCTCCACCAAGGTTACCGCTGCTCAGGCTGTTGGTGCCCGTCTGACCGTTGACATGTATCGCTATGAGATTCATCCGGGTGAGGATACCGGCTGGTACTACTGGCTGCGTAACAACACCGGTCTGTCTGGCAACGAGATTTACCTCGTTGGCGAGAACAATGTGGCCCCCACCGAAGAGGACCTGCTTGACTATGCCACCGCTGAGAACGGCAACTACTATGCCGTCAACGTCTTCTTCCCCGAGCAGCCCGCTATCCAGCCCAACACGAGTTTCTGGGTTGAATATGCTCTTCAGGGTGGTGGCGACTTCGCCGTTGCCCGTCAGGCTACCCGCTACAAATCGCAGCTGGGTGACTTCTCCGATGCAAACAACTACACCTCCTATCGTGACAACCCTGAGTTGGCTCCTTACTACAACCAGGCTCTCCCTTATCAAAAGACTTACGATGCTTACTGCTACGACCCCATCCAGGGTTCCCGTGGAAATGGCAATAAGTATGTTAGTGCCCGTAACATTGACTACTATCCTATGATGCGTCTCATTGTTGGTCCCAAGATGGAACTTGACACGCACTACGTCTATGCCAACTGCACCGAGGACGAAAACGAGCGTTACGATTACTGGGTCTACAGCAGTTCCAAGCGCAGAACTATTTGCGGTGGCTCTGACACCGCCGTTGTGGGTGCCGCTTACTCCTACCTCGTGTTCCCCGGCGATCCTTCGGAAGAGGAAGAGGAGCACATTGAGATGAACGATGCTCAGACCGAGTACTACTATGTCACTGACCACGACGACGACTTCCTCCCCAGCAAGGTCATCGATGCCATCTATATCAATGGTAATGCTATCGACCTGACCGACTCGAACATGGTTACCGTGGAAGACTACAGCGTCTATTGGGCCGGCCACACCCCCTTGGCCAGCGAGGCCGACCGCTGGGAGCCCGCTCTCACTCGTAACGCTTACAGAATCACCCTGCGTAACATCACCGACGATGTGACCATCACCGCCAGCGTCCACGACGAGAATCTGAAGATTCGCAACGCTGAGGACAATGTCAACATCATTCTGGCCCCGAACCCCGCCACCTCGCAGGTGCGCCTCACCGTCGGCAGCTTCGCTGGCAAGGCCAACTGCAGCATCATCGACATGAGCGGCCGCGTGGTCTACAATGCTGACATCACCTCTGGTGAGAGTGTCATCAACCTCAACGGTGTCCCCGCTGGCGCCTACTTCGTGCGCGTCACCAACGACACCTTCAGCAAGGTCGAGAAACTCATCGTCCGCTAAGTCGCTTAGCTGACATAAACAAAAAGAAGAGCAGCCGCAAGGCTGCTCTTCTTTTTTTAATTATTAATTATTTGTTATTTGTTATTTAATTCTTAACTCTTAATTCTTAACTCTTAACTCTTAACTCTTAATTCTTAACTCTTAACTCTTGACTCTTAACTCTTAACTCTTAACTCTAAAGCACATTCCCCAGCTGCTCTTTTATCTTCTCCAGCTCGTCTTTCATCACCACCACCAGGCGCTGTATCTCCACGTGGTTGGCCTTGGAACCGGTGGTGTTGATTTCGCGCCCCATCTCCTGCGCCACAAAGCCCAGCTTCTTACCACAGGACGGTTCCTCGGCCATCGTCTGGCGGAAGTAGTCGATGTGCTTCTGCAGGCGTACTTTCTCCTCCGTGATGTCGAGTTTCTCGAGATAGTAGATGAGCTCCTGCTCGAAGCGGTTCTCGTCGACATTCTTTATGTCGGCCTCGGCCATCCAGCGGCGTATGCGTTCCTTGGCCGTGTCGATGCGTTCGGATTCGTAGGCAGGTATCTGATGCAGCATCTCTTCTATGCGGTCCACATGGATGTGGAAGTCCTTCTCCATCACATCGCCCTCGTGGCTGCGGAAGGCGTCGGTCTGCCGGATGGCTTCTTGGAGTGCCGTGGCGAAGCGTTGCCAGTCTTCGTCGCTGAGTTCACCGTCGGCAGTGCTATTCCACAGGTCGGCCATAGTGGACAGGCGTCCCAGCAGGTCGTCGGTGCCGGCTCCCAGCCGGTCGGCCACCTGCCGCAGCGCTGTGTAGCGGGCCTCCAGCAACTCCTCGTTGAGGCTTACCTCGCTGCCGGCGGTCTCTTCGCTGACGGTGCATTCCACCTTGCCGCGTTCGAGGGCGGAAAGCAGGGCGCGCACCTCCAGCTCGCGTGAGCGCAGCAGCGACGGAAGCTTGACGATGAGGTCGAGCTGCTTGCTGTTGAGGGTCTTGATTTCGATGTTCAGTTTCTTGTTGCCCAGGGTGCACTGCACCTTGGCGTATCCGGTCATTGATTTCATGCTATTTCTTTATTGTTAGTTTCTCAAATCCAGGGGTGGCGTAGGTCTTCAGTTCGCCTTGGTCGTCGTAGATGAAGTAGACAGCCTGTGTGCCCGGTCCGTCAGGATGGGCGGCGATAAAGGCACGGGCGCTGTCGAGTCCCATGACCATGTAGGCCGTGGCCATGGCGTCGGCCAGCCAGCTCTCGTGTTCGACCACCGAGACGCTGAGCAGCGAGTGCTGCACGGGGCGGCCGGTGGTGGGGTCGATGGTGTGGGAGTAGCGTACGCCGTCGCGCTCGTAGTATTTGCGGTAGCTGCCCGACGTGACCACCGAGGCATCGCGCAGTTCGATGGCTGCCTGCACTTCCGGGGCGCTGAGCGAGTCGGCCGCGGGCCGTTCGATGCCCACGCGCCAGGGCTGCCCGTCGGCTTTTGTGCCGTGGGCCACCACCTCGCCTCCGATGTCGACGAGGTAGCTGGTGATACCGTAGTGCTCGAGCATCTGTCCGACGAGGTCGGAGGCATAGCCCTGGGCAATGGCGTTGAAGTCAAGCTCTGTGTCGTTGAATTGGCGGAGGTAGCGGTGGCCTGAGAATCCGACGGTGCCACGGGCGGCCCGCAGCAGGCTGGCCAGCATGGCGCTGTCGGGCTGTTGGCGTTGCTTGAAACTGAAGCCCCATGTCTGCACGATACGTCCCACCCGCGGGTCGAATGCGCCGCCAGTGTATTCGCTGATGTGGAGCGAGTGGTCCAGCAGGAAGAGCAGCACGTCGTCGAGACTGTCGGTGAGGCCTGCGTTGAGACGTCGCAGGAGCGAGCTGTCGACCCAGAGGGATGCCGACTGGTCGAAGGCCTGCAGGAGGGAGTCGACCTGTGGCTGCAGGTTGCGCTGGCCGGGGTCGAGGTATTGTACGCTGTAGTAGGTACCCTGCGCCTGACCATAGAACTGTACGGGTTTGTCGTGCCGGCAACCCGTAAGGGTCAGCGTCAGCAGGGCGGCACCTGCAAAAAAGCGTCCGACACCGGAGTGCCAGACGCCCTTACCATGAAAAAGATTATTCATTATTACTTGTTGACGATGATTTTGCGAGTCGTCAGACTGCCGTCGGCGCCATTGACGCGGAGGGTGTAGGTGCCAGTGGCCAAGTTGCCAAGGTCGAGCTGGATCTCGTTGCCGTTAATCTGACGGCTGACGACCTGCTGGCCCACGGCGTTGAAGAGGACCACATCGGCCATGGCCTCGGCGCTCTCGATGTTGAGGTAGCGGCTGGCGGGGTTGGGGTAGATGTTGACCTGCAGCGTCTCGACTTCGTCGATGCCCACAGTGGCGGTGACGGTAATCCAGTTGATGGCGGTGCAGTTCTTGTTGCTCTTCGACTCCAGACGGATGTCGGTATTGTTGGTGACATTCTCAAGTACGAGACTGTCGGTAGTGGAGCGGACGGTGCTGCCGATATACCACTTGTAGCTGCTGATGGGGTCGCTCTCCTCCGAGGGGACGGCCTTCAGCACGGTGCTCTGGCCGGGCTCGAGCGTCCACTCGCCGGTGACGTTGATGACCGGGGTCTTGTTGATGGTCAGACGGAGACGGCCAATCTGGAGGCAGCCTTCAGCGGTGCGCTCGTCGAGGGTGTCGCGGTAGGTGCCGCTCTCGGTATAGGTCTTGCCGTCGAACTCTTCCCACATATAGCTGTCGCACTGGGTGGCGGTACGCTCGATGAAGCTGTTGCGGTTGATGACCACGTGCACATGGACGAGGGAGTCGTAGCAGCGGGCGGTGTTGGAGGAGTGGTGCTCTTCATGGGACATGGTGGTGTCGAAGATGACCACGCCGCTCTGGTTCGAGGCGGGTTCGAGGGTCAGCCAACGGCCGTAGCGCTGGTCGGCTTTGAAGCGGAACTTCTCGCAGACAGCGGTGTCGATGTCGTTTGCACGGTAGCGCTGTTCGGGAAGGTTGAGGTTCAGGTTGAGGGTGCGGTAGGTCTTGCAGTTGGTACCGCCAGCGATGGCGAACAGGGTGTCGCCCTCAGCGCTGACGCTGTGGTAGCCGCCGGTGGTGAAGGTGGTAGTGGTGTTCTGCCACTGGCCGGTGGTGGTGTTGTAGCGCTTGAAGGTGTAATTATAGGAGTTGCCGCAGTAGTACTGGTCCACGGTGTCGCTCTTGGTGAAGAAGTTCAGCACGAGCGTGTAGTTGGAGGTGCAGCCGCTGACGGTGTCGGCAATGGTGACGGTGACAGTGGTGTCGTTGTAATATCTGTAAAGGGTGGCTGCGCCGGGCAGAGGCAGCGAGGGGCAGCTGGTCTTCCAGTTGTAGACGTCGCCGCAGTACTGGGCAAAGGTGGTGTCGTACTCGTTATTGGTGTAGGAGACCTTGATGGCAGCCATGCTGTCGCATCCACCGATGACGCTGGTATAGAGGTGGTGGTGCACATTGGTGTCGGTGATGGTCTCGTTGTTCCAGCGATAGCTGCAGCCAGCAGTGATGAGGGTGGGAGCCACATTGCTGTCGCTCACGCTGGCCACGATGGTGACGTCAATGGCGTCGTGGTGGGTGCAGGGCTGCGTGCCGCCAGCGGCCAGGTAGGTGCCATAGATGCTGTCGTGCACGTAAATGCCGCTGGTGAAGATGCTGTCGCGCCAGTTGGGCTTGTATGCGTCACAGGCCACCACAGGAACCGTGTCGTACTGCTGACCGGTGAAGGCAGACACGCGCAAACGCATCACGCTGTCGCAGTTGCCCACGGCGGTCTTGTAGCTTATCGTGTGGATATTGGTGTCGGTCAAAATCAGGTTGCCCCATTTGTAGCTGCAGCCGGCAGTGACCTCGACGACGGGGAGGTTGGTATACTGCGGGTTGACAGTCAGCGTGATGACGTTGTGGTAGGTGCACTCGCTAGTGGTGATGGTGGTGTCAATCACGCGGCTTTCGGTATAGGTGGCGCCCCAAGGAGCGGTGTAGCTGCCGCAGACGGTGACGTCCTTCACGGAGTCGATGCTGGCCAGACTCACCGAAATCTTCACGACGCTGTCGCAGCCGCTGACGGCGGTCAGTGTATCGAGGAACGAGCCCATCTCGTTCCACACCTTACCGTTCCAGTTGACACTGCAGTCGCCAGTCAGTGCGATGGCGTTGGCGGTGTCGACATACGAGTCCATCTTCGTGAAATAGAGCACAAAGGTAGTGTCGGAAGTTACGTAGGTCACCACGGTGTCATTGGTGTACTGTTGGTTGTTGCGCGGCCATGTGTAGCTGGTGCACGACGATGCACTGTCAATTTTCAGCGCATATCCCACGGTGCCCTGGGCAAAGACTGTCGGCAGACATACAAAGGCCAATAACAGACTCAATAATGCTTTTTTCATCATGTTTATGTATTTTATTATTATTTATTACAATATTAATATGTTCTTATCTTTTAGGTTGTTGCACTCAAAAAACACCTATTGGGGGCTTTGAGAACAATATGCAAAGATAAGACTTTTTTTTTAATTGTTGGACAATTTTTAAAAAATCCTTCTTTTTTGTCTCTTTTTACAGCGTCGCGGCCGTCTGCAAATACGATTCAACTCCGGGGGAGGTCCAACTGCAGTCGGAGAATCCTCGGAGTTGAGGTGTTGTTGTCGCGATGTGTTTCTGGGAACTTACGGAATTACACTATGTGCGATGTGCCTGTGTCTGCTCAGTCGCGTCGGACGAGCTCGGCGACATTCTCCACATGTTGGGTGTGGGGGAACATGTCGACGGGTTGGATGCGACGCACGTCGTAGCGGTCGGACAGAAGCATCAGGTCGCGCGCCTGGGTGGCAGGGTTGCAGCTGACGTATACAATCTTACGCGCTCCAATGCGGAGAAGCTGTTCCACAACTTTGTTGTGCATGCCTGCCCGCGGGGGGTCGGTGATGATGACGTCGGGCTTGCCGTTGGCAGTGACGAAAGCGTCGTCAAGCACATTCGCCATGTCGCCGGCATAGAAGGTGCAGTTGCTGAAACCGTTGGCGGCGGCGTTGAGGCGGGCGTCGGCAATGGCCTCCTCGATGTATTCTATGCCTACAACTTTTCGGCACATGCCGGCGACAAACTGTGCGATGGTGCCGGTGCCGGTATATAGGTCGTAGACGGTTTCGTCGCCCTGGAGGTCGGCAAACTCGGCCACATAGCTGTACAGTTTGAAGGCTTGCTCGGAATTGGTCTGGTAGAACGACTTGGGGTTGATCCTGAATCGGAGAGGTGCGCCGCCGTTGTAGCGTGGCATCTGTTCGGTGATGTAGTCCTGCCCGCTGTAGAGGTGTGGCTCGAGGTCGGAATAGGAGTCGTTGAGTTTGTTGTTGACCATGTACATCAACGAAGTGATGGGGTGGTGGCTCGTCGACGATAATTCAGGGAAGTGTATGTTGAGCTCTTCAAGCATGGGAAGGAGCCATTCGGGCTTGTCTTCGGCGACAATGAGGACGACCATCCATTCGCCGGTGGAGGTGTTGCGGATGATGACGTTACGCAGAAACCCGGTGTGGTTGCGGATATCGTAGAAGGGTATGCCGTGCTCGAGCGCGTAGTTGCGCAGGAAATTGCGGATGGCGTTGGACGGCTCGGGCTGCAGATGGCACCATTGGATGGGCAACACTTTGTCGAACACTTGCGGCACATGGAAGCCTACGTCGCCGGGGTCGTCATCCCGGCGTTCTTCGTCAGGCTGCAGCCAACGCTTGCTGGAGAAGGTGAACTCCAGTTTGTTGCGATATTCGAATATGCGGTCAGAGCCACAGATGGGGCGCATGCCCGTGCAGTCGACACGCCCCAGCCGCTCCAAATTGTCACGCACCTGCCGCTGCTTGGCGTCGAGCTGTGCTTCATAGCTCATATTCTGCCATTTGCACCCTCCGCACACTCCGAAGTGGGAGCACCTGGGTTCTACGCGCAGCGGCGAGAGACGGTGGAAGTGCACGGCACGTCCCTCGGCATAGCTCCGTTTTTTCTTGTATAATTGAATGTCGACCACATCGCCAGGGACGACGAACGGTACGAAGACAACCAGCCCATCGACGCGTGCCACGGACATGCCTTCGGCGCCGGCATCGGTTATCTCTACCTGCTCAAGTAGGGGCAATTGTTTGTTTCTGCGACTCATAGCTGTTGTTTGGGTATAAAAAAAAGAAGTATCTTCCGGTACTTCTTTTGTTCAGCGATGCCGTTACATCTTAACGCTCGTCGGAGACGGTCAGTCTCTTGCGGCCTTTGCGACGGCGGGCAGCCAGCACTTTTCTACCGTTGGCGGTAGACATTCTCTTGCGGAAACCGTGCTTGTTGACTCTTTTTCTCGTCGAGGGTTGGAATGTTCTCTTCATAGTATGTTGCTTTATTTGTTTCTATTAACGTGTTTTCGGGGCGTTTTTTCCGCCAAATTTGGAAGTGCAAAAGTACATAATTTTTTCGATACGGCAATAAAAATTTCATGCCGTGTATTATTGTTTTTGTGCAAGTGGCTGATATTGAGCATGGATATAATATAAAATAAATTCTTTTTCTTCCAATTGAAAAATAATTTGTACCTTTGCAAATCCAAATTGTGATGTGAAAAGATGTTAAATTGGTGTAAATAAGATACCCAAATGGATAAGAAAGGATTCAACGAGCGAGTGTCGCACAGCGAAGGCTATACTTCGCAGGACCGCGGATGGTTGCGTGCCATGATGGCCAAGTATCCCTATTCTTCGGTGGTGGGGGTCCTTGCTTTGCAGGCCGACCATGCCTTCGGGTTCGATACCGACAGCCAACGTCGTGCTGTGGCCTTGTCGATGTGCAATGCACAAGGACTCAATGCGATGCTGGCCAATGTCAAACAGAAGGCTCCCGAAGTGCAGAATTTCGATATCCTCAACGAAATCAATACCTTCCAAGAGGTGTCGTTTAAAACGGCCCCGAAGAGTGTCATTCTGTCGAATTTTCTTCAGATTGCCACCTCCGAGGGCGAGGAAACCCCATCGGGCGAACCGCTGCCTGCCGAGACCAAGGATAAAAAAAGCCTTGTGGCGGATGCTTCGTTAGGTACTGAGACACTTGCTGTTATATTAGAAAAGCAAGGTAAGTACGACAAGGCGTTGGCGATTTATGAGAATTTATTGGCGCGTAATCCCGAAAAAAGTAGTATTTTTGCACCCCGAATTGAGCGTTTGAACGCATTGATGAATAATAAATAATATAACATAAGTAGAAAATGTACACCTTTATTGTCATTCTGATTCTCGTTGTTTGCGTGCTGTTAGCACTGGTGGTTCTTGTGCAGAACTCGAAAGGTGGTGGTTTGGCTGCCAACTTCTCTGCTCCTACGCAGGTGTTGGGTGCCCGCCAGTCGGCCGACTTTATCGAGAAGGCCACGTGGTGGCTCGCCGCCATCCTGGTGGTGCTCTGCCTCGCAGCCACGATTTCCATTCCGAAGCACCACGCCGACAACGGTATCAACACCGAGGTGACGACCACCGGCGAAGCCAGCCCTGTGCAGGCTGCCAGCCCCGTGACTGCGCCCGCCCCCACCGCTGACCAGCAGTAAGTCGTGGCTGCCCCGGGTGTAGAGCAGACTGTCACTAGACTTATACTATCGCACTTCCCGCACACTCCTACCGAGGGGCAGCGGGAAGTGTGTGTTGCTATGTCACACTTTCTGTTCGACAACGACTCGCGGTCGGCTTTCTTGTTGCGCGGCTATGCCGGCACGGGCAAGACATCGCTGGTGTCGGCTCTTATTCAGACTCTGCCGCAGGTGCGCGTCAACTGTGTGCTGCTGGCGCCGACAGGCCGTGCCGCCAAGGTTATCAGTGGTTATGCACACCGCCCGGCCTATACCATTCACAAGAAGATCTATATGACGGCTACCGACGCCTCGGGGGCTGTGCGTACGGTTCGGGCCATTAATAAGTACTCACATACGCTCTTCATCGTCGACGAGGCCTCTATGATCGGCATGGAACCTACCAGCACCCGGCAGAGCCTGTTGGAGGATCTTGTGGACTTTGTTTATGATGGAACCCACTGCCGCCTGATGCTCATAGGTGACACTGCCCAGCTGCCGCCCGTCGGACAGAGTGAGAGTCCCGCCCTCGACGAGCGCTTTCTGCAGGCTTCGTTCGGGCTGAACATCACCTGTGGCGAGCTTACCGAGGTGGTGCGCCAGCAGCGCTTGTCCGGCATACTGTCCAATGCCACCGCCTTGCGGAGCCAGATCGCTGAGTTGGCGAGCGGCGAGGAGGCCCGCCTGCCTTTGTTCCGGCAGGCTCCCGACGTGGTACAGCTCGTTGGAGAGGACCTCCTGGAGACTCTCTTTCGCGAGTATGGCACGTATGCGCTCGACGAGGTGGTGGTCATCACACGCAGCAACAAGCGGGCCAACCTCTTCAACCAGGGGGTGCGTAACAGCGTCCTCTTCCGCGAGGAGGAGGTAAATGCCGGCGACTATCTGATGGTGGTGAAGAACAACTATTATTGGCTCGACGGCGAAAGTACCATCGGCTTCATCGCCAATGGCGACATTGTGGAGGTGCTCAGCGTGCGCAATGTGCAGGATTTATACGGATTCCGTTTTGCCGATGCCACGGTACGTTTTGTAGACTATCCCGATGAGCAGCCTCGCGACTGTAAGCTGTTGCTATCGACGCTCTACAGCGAGTCGCCGTCGCTCACCGGTGGCGAACAGGAACGCCTGTACACGGCGGTGATGGAGGACTATGCCGACTTGCCGCACAAGGCAGACCGGCTGCGCGAGCTGCGGCAAAATCCTTATTATAATGCTCTGCAGGTCAAGTTCTCCTATGCACTTACCTGTCATAAGACACAGGGTGGACAGTGGCGCACGGTTATCATCGACCAAGGCTTCCTGCCTCCCGACCAGCCACTCGACCGCGACTGGTTGAGATGGTTGTACACCGCTTTCACACGAGCTACAGAGCGTGTCTATCTGCTTAATTTCGAATCTCGCTTCTTTGAAGCGGCCCCCGGTGACTGAAGGCCATGGGGCTGAGGAGTATGATGCACCGTAAAAAAGAGAGCGGAGCCTTACGGCTCCGCTCTCTTTTTTTAGTTGTAAAGGAAAACCTTATTTCTTCTTGGCGGTTTTCTTCTTGGCGATGAGGTTGCTGCCAGCTTTGAACTTGGCGACCTTCTTGGCGGGCACCTTGACGGGCTTGCCGGTCTGCGGGTTCTTGGCGGTGCGGGCCTTACGCTCGACGACACTGAAGGTGCCGAAGCCGATAAGGGTCACTTTCTCGCCTTTGTTCAGCTGCTCGGCGATGGCGGCGAAGCAAGCGTTCATAGCGGCTTTGGCAGCCACTTTGGTCATGCCGGTTTTGGCGGCCATGGCGTTAACAAGTTCGGTTTTGTTCATAATGATGTTTGTTTAAAAGGTTATTAATTGACTGATTTATTTCACGCTGCAAATGTATGAATTTTTTTTTATGTGAACCAAATTTTTTTTCACATTTTTTTCACTTTTTTTGCTTGTTTATTTCAATCACACTAATAGCCAATCAGTTACATTATTTCCCCGAAGAAATTCTTCGATGCTATTTTTCTTTTTTCCAGCCATTTGGAGACTTAAAATCTCTACAAATCCGTCTGCTACACCGATTTTTAGCACTTTTTTTCCATCACAAAACAGCGTCTTTTCTATTGCTGTAGAGTCGTTTTGGAAGCGTGCATCGAAAACTTTGAAGGAGACCTCGTCGCCTTTGGGTGAGCGGAGGGTCATGGTGGCGGCGGGGTAGGGTGACAAGCCCCGGATGAAGTCGACTACCTGCTGACCGGGGCGGGTGAAGTCGATGCGGCAGTCATCTTTGAAGATTTTGGGTGCGGGACAGGGGGCTCCTTGTTGTGGTTGGGGAACGAGGGAACCGTCGGCCAGCCCGTCGAGGGTGCGCACCACGAGTGACCGTCCCATCGCCGCCAGCCGGTCGTGCAGTGAGCCTGCGTCGTCGTCGGGACTGATGGGAGTGCGCTCCTGTAACAGGATAGAGCCTTCGTCGATGCGGTGGTTGAGGAGGAATGTGGTGACGCCGGTCTCTGTTTCGCCGTTGATGATAGCCCAGTTGATGGGAGCTGCACCACGGTAGCGGGGGAGCAGAGAGGCGTGCAGGTTGAAGGTGCCGTGTGGAGGCATGTTCCACACCACCTCGGGCAACATGCGGAAGGCGACGACCACGAAGCAGTCGGCCTGACATGCCCGCAGGTCGGCCAGGAAGTCTTCGTCGCGTAGCTTCTCGGGTTGAAGCAGGGGCAGCTGGTGGTCGAGCGCATATTGTTTGACGGCGCTGTAGACGACTTTCTGTCCCCGTCCTGCCTGCCGGTCGGGCACCGTGACGACAGAGACTACCTCATGGCGCGACTGTATGATGGCGTCAAGACTTTCGACGGCGAAATCGGGGGTGCCAAAGAATACTACTCGCATCAGAAAGGCAGTTCGTATTCTATGTTACGGTCGAGGTGTATCATCTTGAGGGCGGTGACGGCGCCTTCGACCCCCTTGTTTCCATGGCGTCCACCGGCGCGGTCGAGTGCCTGTTGCATGGTGTCGCAGGTGAGCACGCTGAAGATGACGGGACGGCTATGTTTGACGGCTACGTTGGTGAGCCCTTGCGAGACAGCCTGGCAGATGAACTCGAAGTGGCGGGTTTCACCCTGGATGACGCAGCCGATGCAGATGACAGCGTCAATCTGGGTGCGTGACAGCAGCAGGTCGGCAGCAGTGGTCAGTTCGAAGGTGCCGGGGACCCGGAGCACCGTGATGTCTTTCTTCAATACACCATGCTCCCGCAAGGTGTCGACGGCTCCTTTGCACATGGCGTCAGTGACTTCGGGATTCCATTCGGCGGCGACGACGCCTATTCTGTAGCCTTTGCCGTTAGGCACTGTCTTGTTGTCGAAATCAGAGAGGTTGGTCTTTTTCATGAATTCTTAAAAGTCGTTCGGGTTGATGATTGTGGGTTGGTTTTTGGGACGTTTCTTCCCTTCGCGGATGATGCTCCCGTCGGCCTTGTAGTCGAGGCTCTCGCCTTTGCGGGGCTGGCGGATGCCGAAATAGCTCTTGTCCAGATGCAGACGCCGTGTGCGGAGGCTGTGGCTTTTGAAATCAAGAATCCACTCGGGGTCGAAGGTCTGGTAGAGGAAACGGCATTCGAAGTGCAGGTGCGGACCGGTGGAGTTCCCGGTACTTCCCCCAAGGCCTATCACCTCGCCGGCGGCAATCTGTTGGTTGGCGTGTACATGGATTTTCGACAGGTGTCCATAGAGGGTCTCCAACCCGTTGGCGTGGCGCACGACGACGCAGTTGCCGTAGCCACCCATACGTGAGGCTATGCGGACCGTGCCGCCAAAGGCGGCATGAATGGGCTCGCCGGTATGCAGGGCGATGTCGACACCATGATGGCCTCGGCGCCAACGCCATCCGTAGGGACTGCTTTTCACCCCCTTGACAGGAAAGCAGAAGTCGGCACTGTCGCGCGCAAGCATCAGGTTGATTTCATCGGGCAGCATGTCTACCCGGGTGCGACCTAGGGGGTTCACCCGGTTGTGCGGGAAAGCATCGTACCACATCGGCACGATGGAGGGGTCGGGAGCGACCGCCGGCTCTTTGGCGGGGGCGGCTGGCAGGCTGGCCTTACTGGCTTTGTTTGCCTGACCGGTCCTGCTGGTCTGACCGGAGGGACTGGCTGGTTTCGCTTGCCGCTTGGCGGCCTCGAGGCGTACCGAGATGATGGAGTCGTAGTAGGATGTCTGTGCCGACAGACCGAGGGCGCTCGTCAGCAGGAGCAGCAGCACTATGACCCGACGCAGACGTGCCACTGGTATGCCCAGCTGCTCGCGGTACTTGGCCACGGTGCGACGTGCCAACGGGAGCCCCTGGCCGTTGAGTATCTTGGCCAGTGCGTCGTCCGACAGCGGAGCCCGCTTGTCCTCTTGGGCAATCACCTCCGACAGGCGTTGCTTGATGGTCTCGATGGCCACCTCGTCGCCATCTTCGGTGGCCATTCCTTTTGAGAAGCATTCCTTCAACGGAATGGTGCCAAAGTCTGTCTGTATGTACTTGCTGTTGGCCATACGCGACACGGTGCTGATGTCCAGACCCGTAGCTTCTGCCACCTCGCGTTGGCGCAACGGCACCAGCAGGTCGGGATTGCCGCTAAGCAGGAACTGCCGCTGGTGTTTGATGATGTAGCGCATGACGCGGACGATGGTGTCGTGGCGCATCTGCAGCAAGTCGATGAATCCTTGTGCGTCGGCTTGTTTGGTACGAAGAAACTGGATCGTGGTGCGGTCGCCCTTCTGGGCCTCCAGCTCTTGCAGCATGTTGGCGTAGTATTCGTCGATGCTGAGTTGCGGCAGGTGGCTGTCGTTGAGGTGAAACTGCAACTGCCCGTCATGTTGGGTGAGCACTATGTCGGGAATGATGGCTGTGGCGGTATCGGTATCGGCGTCTGTCGAACCGCCCGGCTTGGGATTGAGGTGGCGTATGGTGTCGGTGGCCGCCTCCAGCTGTCTTTCGTCGATGGCGAGAGCCGAGCAGATGTTTTCGTAGCGGTGGCCGGCAAAGCTGTCGAAGTGGTCGCGTACGATGGCCGTCGCTGTCGCCACTTCGGGCTTCGAGCTGTCCATCCGCTCCAACTGCAACAGCAGGCATTCGCGCAGGTTGCGAGCCCCGATGCCGGCCGGTTCGAGACTCTGCACGATGCGGAGCCCTTCTTCCATCTCCTGCTCGCTGGCCTCAATCCCTTGGCGGAAAGCCAAGTCGTTGCTCACTAGCGCCAGGTCACGGCTCAGGTAGCCGGCGTCGTCGAGGGTGCCCACTATCTCGGTGGCTATTGTCAGCTGGCGTTCCGTCAGCGGCCTCAGCGACAACTGGCCGAGCAGCCGTTCGGTGGCCGACAGCGGGTCGCTCACCATAAACTCGCGGTGCACCGTGTTGGGGTCGCGTTCCAAATGCTCGCGGTAGTCGTAGTCGAACTCCTCGTCGTCCGACACATCCCAATCCGAGGCCGTGTTGTCCGCTTCCGGCAGCGGCTGTTCCTCGGGCATCGTGGCCTCCAGCAGGGGGTTCTTCTCCACCTCCTCCTTGATGGCCTGTTCCAGGTCAGTGACAGGCAACTGCAACAGCCGCATCAGCTGTATCTGCTGAGGCGAGAGTTTCTGCTGCAGTTGCTGTCGCTGTATCTGTTTCATTATTGTTCAGTTTTAAGCTGTGAGCTGTAAGTTTTAAGTGGCTACGCAGGTCGGCGTTAGCCCACTTAAAACTCACAGCTTAAAACTCACAGTTCATCTGACGATATCCATCTCGGCGATGAGGTTCTTCGCACCGGCATATACGTCGATGACCCAAAGCATGTAGCGGCTGTCAAGGCAGATGCAACGCTGCAGGTTCTCCTCGAAGTCGATGTCGCCGCTCATGGCTTCGCTGTTGCCGTCGAAGGCCAGACCGATCAGGACGCCCTTGCCGTTGATGACGGGCGAGCCGCTGTTGCCGCCCGTGATGTCGTTGTTCGTGATGAAGCAGGCCGGCATCTCACCCTTGCGGTTGGCATAGGTGCCGAAGTTCTTCTCCTTGTAGAGTTTCTTCAGGCGTTCGGGCACGTTGAACTCGGCGTTCTTGGGGTCCTCTTTCTGGATGACGCCGTCCATCGTAGTGTAGTAGTGGTAGCTCACGCCGTCCTTGGGCTCGTAGCTCATCACGTTGCCATAGGTGAGGCGGATGGTCGAGTTTGCGTCGGGAGCCATCAGTTTCTTACCGTCGTTGATCTGCAGTATGCCGTCGGTGAAGCTGCGGATGCCTCGCTGCAGGTTCTCGCCAGTCTGACGCGGCACCGAGCCGCTCAGCGCTATATACTGGTCCAGCACCTCGTTGCCTACCTTCACCAGCGGGTCGTCTTCCAGCTGCTTGGCGCTGGGCTTCTCCATGAATTTGGCCAGCGACTCCTGGTTGGCGAAGAGGCTCTTCTTGTACAGGTCGTCCACATATTTTGTCCAGTCGCCTTTATACTTCTTCTGTGCCTTCAGCAGGAATTGCGGGCACTGGTCGGCGGCAATGTGGGCGTACACGTAGCCGAACAGGGCGGCCGACAGGCGGCGGTCCACTTGTTCGTCATAGTCTTTGTAGAAAGCGGCTATGCGCGTACGGTAGGCGCTAAGGTCTACCTCGGCCTTCTTGCTCACCATGCCTTTGGCTTTCTGCACCAAGCCCTTGGCTTCGGGCTGGGCAGCTTCGATGCGAGCCTTGAATGCGCGTCCCATCTGGGCTGCGAAGAGCACCGCCTCTGGACCTCCCAGGATGCCCTCATACAGGTACATCTGGGCTTCCTGTACATTGCGCCGGGCGGCATAGCCCTCACGGATCAGCCCTAGGGCGTCGTTGTACTTCGGGTTGCGTTGGAAACGGGCCCATTCGCTGTACTCCTGCTCCAGCTGCTGCTTCACCTCCATCGTGTTCAGGTTGCGCAGTGCCTTGTTCTGCTCGTTGCTGTACTTCCAGTAGTTCGAGCACGAGGCATATTTCGAGGCGTATTTGATGCGGGTGGCCTGGTCGGCGGCCATCTCGTCGCGCAGTATGTTGATTTTCACAGTGCGCAGCTCGTAGCGCAGCTTGTTGGTCACATCCATCGTCTCGGCCAGGCCGTAGCTGGTCAGGAAGCGGTTCGTCGTGCCAGGGAAACCCATCACCATGGCGAAATCGCCGTCGTTCAGCTCACCTGCACTCACCGGCAGGTGGTGCTTCGGCTTCAGCGGCACGTTGTCTTTCGAGTAGTCGGCCGGACTCCCGTCGGGAGCGGTGTAGATGCGGAACATCGAGAAGTCACACGTGTGGCGCGGCCAGCTCCAGTTGTCCGTGTCGCCGCCAAACTTGCCCATCGAACTCGGCGGGGCGCCTACCAGGCGCACGTCGCGGTAGATGATGTGCACAAACAGGAAGAACTGGTTGCCGTTGAACATCGGCTTCACCTGGGCGGCATACTGGGTGCCCTCCACGGCCTTCTCCTCAATCTCTTTGCAGGCGCGTTTGATGGCCGCCGCACGGTCGCTCTCGCTCATGTCGTCGGTGATGCTCTGCGTCACCTGCGCCGTCACATCCTCCATCCTCACCAGTATCGAAGCCGTCAGACCCGGGTTGGGCAGCTCCTGCTCCATGGTGTAGGCCCAGAAGCCGTCACGCAGGTAGTCGTGCTCCACCGTCGAGTGCTCCTGCAACTTGCCGTAGCCGCAGTGGTGGTTGGTGCTCACCAGTCCCTTCGACGAGATGATCTCGCCCGTGCAGAAATGCCAGAAGGGCTGGCCCGCGTTGCCCAGACCCACGATGGCGTCCTTCAGGCAGTTCTGGTTCACGCTGTAGATGTCCTCCGGCGTCAGCTGGAAGCCCGCACGACGCATGTCGTCGTAATTCTTACCAATCAGGCTCAGCAGCCACATTCCCTCGTCGGCCCGCGCTACGTTCGGCGCCAGCACCATCAGGGTCATTGCAATAACTAAAGTACGAAGTTTCATTGTTTTATTTGTTTTTATATTATTTATTCCGGATGCAAAGATACGAAAAAAACGGAAATTGGAACCACTTTTCTCCTGCTGTTCTATTGCTGTTCTTTTACTGTTCTTTTGGAAAAGTAAAAGAACAGCAGCTAAGTACTAGAAACACAGTATGCTTTTTTTTTAGCGCAGAAGGAGAACGGTGCCGGTGCCGTTTTGACGGAAGTCGTAAGGGTCGGTGAGTGACCAGTGGTAGACATAGGCTCCCTGTGGGCAGCGTCTCGTTGTCTCGTCGTCTCGTTGTCTCGCCGTCACGTTGTCTCGTTGTCTCGTTGTCGCGATGACTCGTCATCTCGTTGTCTCGTTGTCACGTTGTCACGCCGTCTCGCCGTCTCTCCGTCTCGTCATCTCGTAGTCTTGCCGTCACGTTGTCTTGTCGTCTCGCCGTCACGTTGTCTCGTTGTCGCGATGACTCGTCATCTCGTTGTCTCGTTGTCTCGCCGTCTTTTCGACTTTTCGCCTCGTAGTCTCGTTGTCTCGCCGTCTCGCCGTCTCGTCGTCTCGCCGTCTCGCCGTCTCGATGTCTCGTCGTCTCGATGTCTCGATGTCTCAACAAAAGGAGCATCGGTCATGTAAATATTGCCTTTTTGACTTTTCGTCTTTTCGACTTTTTGACTTTTCGCCTCGTCGCCTCGTCGTCTCGCCGTCTCTCCGTCTCGATGTCACGTTATCACGTTGTCACGTCGTCACGTTGTCTCGCCGTCACGTTGTCTCGTCGTCTCGCCCTCGGGAAGTTTTCAACAGGCGAGGGGAGGAGTGGGGAAGGGAGGAAGTTGTCTGTCAGAGAGCTGAATTGTTTGGTTTTGTCTTCTTTTAATACATTGGAAATATGTGTGTTGTGTCTCGCATGGAGAAAAAAGTCCATGCAGGGTGAAACTTTTTTTCAATTGTTGCGTTATGGGTTATGAACAACAATTATTGGTTAAAAAAAACAAAAAAAGGATTTTTTTGTCAGAATTTGGATTTTTCTTCGTAATTTTACACCCTGAAAAGAAGTAGGTAAAAATGGCGTTAATACTTGGAAAAGAATACTGTAAGGTCGATTCGAACGGCCGTTTCAAGTTCCCGATTGCCCTGAAGCGGCAGTTGGAGACGGAGGACGGGCGTTTTGTGATTCGCCAGAGTGTCTATGCCGAGTGTTTGGAGCTGTGGACTTATGCCAGTTTCAGGGAAGAAGTGGAGAAACTCCAAGAGCGACTGAATCCTTATCGCAGAGAGGACCGTGAGCTGCTGCGCAAGCTGACCGACGGGAATATTATCGAGCTGGACTCGAACGACCGTCTGTTGGTGCCCGCCGAGCAGAAGGCCCTCGTCGCACAGGCCAAAGAGCTTGTGCTGCAATCGACCGGCAAGTTCATAGAGGTGTGGGATCGTAAGACCTACGACAAGATGAACAACCAGGGTGGCGACTTTGCCGCGAAGGCGGAGTCGCTGCTGGGGCGGATGCTCCAGCTGGGCGATAACATGCAGCACAATGACGAACGGCTACCATAGACCAGTGATGCTTTCCGAGGCGGTCGACGGATTGAACATCCGTCCCGATGGCACGTATGTCGACGTGACCTTCGGGGGCGGCGGCCATTCGCGCGCCATTCTGACGAGCCTCGGCTCGGATGGACGCCTCTTTGCATTCGACCAGGACGAGGACGCACGTGCCAACGCTGTCGACGACTCCCGTTTTACTTTGATTGGTGAGAATTTCCGTCACATGAAGGCCTTCCTGCGGCTGCATGGTGTGAGACAGGTGGACGGCATCCTGGCCGACCTAGGGGTGAGTAGCCACCAGTTCGACACTGCTGAACGGGGCTTCTCGACGCGTCTGGACGGTGACCTCGATATGCGAATGGACCGTCAGGCACCGCTGTCGGCGCGCGAGCTGGTGAACAGCGCCGACGAGGAGGGTCTGTCGCGGATGCTGAAACAGTATGGCGAGTTACCCAACGCACGCCAGATGGCTCGCGCCATTGTCCGTGCCCGCTCCGAACGCGAGATTGTCACTACAGGCGACCTGCGCGAGGCGGTGCAGAGGCATTTGCCTCGCGGAATGGAGAACAAGTATCTGGCCATGCTTTTCCAGGCGTTGCGCATCGAGGTGAACGGCGAACTGGAGGCGCTGAAGGCGTTACTGCAGCAGGCCGCCGAGGTGTTGGTGCCGGGCGGTCGGCTGGTGGTAATCAGCTACCATTCGCTCGAAGACAGGTTGGTGAAGAATTTCCTCCGTGCCGGCAATTTTGAAGGTGTGGTGGAGAAAGATTTCTATGGCAACCCGCTGGCACCGATGCATCAGCTGCTTAAGTGCAGCGCCTCGGAGGCCGAAGTGGTTGAGAACGGACGCGCCCGCAGCGCCCGGCTGAGGGTGGGGGAGAGAGTGCCAAGTTGAAAGTTGAGATAGAATTAATAATTAAAAATTAAGAATTAATAATAAAAATTAAGAATCAAGGAGAGAAAGGGGAGTGAGAGGGGGTGAAAGGACAACACCAATGCTAGCAAGATGGTCGACCAAAACATTTGTCTTTTGCCTTTAGAGCCTTGAGCACCGCTGAAGAGAATCAATTTGGCGAAAAACTTCTCTAACTTCTTTAACTTCTTTAACTCCCCAAAAAAAATCAAACATCAATCATTAAACACTAACCATTAATCATTAACCATTACAAAAAGAATGGGAAATAAGTTCAGAGAAAAGGTGGTGGAAGAAGGGTTGGAGAAGACCCCGGAGGTCCCTGAAGTCCAGGAGACTCGGGAGACCTCGGATGTTCCGAAGGCACCGAAGGTTTCGCGCAAGGCCGACAAGACGGCACGCGGTATCGGGCGTGTGCTGGGCGGCGATGTGCTGGGCGACCAGATGGTACTGAAGCAGATTCCGCTGGTGCTGCTCTGCCTGTTCTACCTGCTGCTGATTGTGGGCAACCGCTACCGTGTGGAGAGCCTGAGTCGCGAGAAGGCCGCCACGGAGGAGCGGATCAACTATCTGCGCGAGCACCGCATACAGATGCAGAAGCAGTACCAACAGAGTGTGAAGATATCGCAGATTGCGGAGGAACTGAAGGAAACGGGAGTGGGCATTACCAGTGGCCCGCCGTATGAGATTTAGAGAGTTGAATGTTGAGATAGAATTAATAATTAAAAATTAAGAATTAATAATAAAAATTAAGAATCAAGGAGAGAAAAGGGAGTGAGAGGGAGTGAAAGGACAAAAATTAGAAATTAAGAATTAAGAATTAAGAATTAAAGGTAGACCAGAACATTTGTCTTCTGCCTTTAGAGCCTTGAGCACCGATGAAAAAAAACAATTTAGCGAAAAACTCCTTATCTCCTGTCTACTTAACTACAAAAAAGAATTAAAGTAGTATAGTTTATGGTTGAAAGACCCAAAGACCCAAAGACTCAAGGACTCAGAGACACAAAGACCCAAGGACTCAAAGACCCAAAGACTCAAGGACTCAGAGACTCAATGACTCAATGACTCAGCGACTCAATGACTCAAGGACACAACGACTCAAACATTTTAAAAGTATAAAGTGAAAGAGGACAAGAAAGATAGACGGATGACGCGCGGGATGACGGCGCTGTACCTACTGCTGACGCTGGGGGTGGGTGCTGCCATTGTGAGCGGTATGGTCAAGATACAATGGGTGGACGGCGATGAGTGGCGAGTGCGTGGGGAACGACGTGAGGCCGATGTGCGCACAGACCCGGCGCGTCGCGGCGTTATCTACTCGAGCGACGGCAAGATATTGGCCACTACGGTGACGGAGTGTGACCTGTACCTGGACCTGTATAATGCCGCCGAGCTGGACGAACACGGGCATCCCAAATACGACCGCCAGGGGCGGCCGTTAGAGACGGGTCCCATCACGGACAGTTGCTTCAACCTCTACCTCGACAGCCTCTGCCGCCTGCTTGCTGAGGCAATGCCGCTGCACGACTCGGCCTACTACAGTGGCCGTATCCTTGCCGAACGGCAGAAAGAACGTCCACGCCGTTGCTTTCTGGTGGAACGCCACGTGCCATACTCGGTGTGGCTGGAGATCACTCGCCTGCCCGGCTGGAAGCCCGGCGTGGTACGTCAGGTCGACGGACAGAGCGTCGTTCGTCAAGAGCGCGCCCACATCTATGGAAATATGGCGAAGAATACCATCGGTTTCCAGAACGAGCGCGAGAGCGAGACCTACACAGGCCTGGAGGGCGCCTACGACAGCATATTGCGAGGTCAGGACGGCCAGTTCCGCTGCCGCCGCCTGACGAAGGGTATCTGGCTGCCCGACCGGGTGCCGGCATCGGGGAGCGTGGTGCCGGTGCGTACCGATCTGGATCGCGTGGATACCATCATGCTACGGGCCAAGGTGGACGGACGCGATATCGTGTCTAGCATTGACACTCGCTATCAAGACATTGCCGAGAGTTCGCTCCGCCAAGCGCTGCGCCGTTTTGGCGGGTCGGCCGGTTGCGCCATCCTTATGGAGATGCAGACGGGCTATGTGCTGGCCTGCGCCAACCTGGCAGTGGACACCTCGGTGCACGACTACTTGGAGGTGAAGGACCGTAACGTGGCAGTGAGCGACGTCTACGAGCCTGGTTCCACTTTCAAGACCATCATCCTCACCGCCATGTTGAACGACCCTTCGGTGAAGATCGACACGTCGATGATGCTCTGCGCGGGCTACAAGAACTTTGGTGGCAAGTATGGTGAAATCAAGGACGACCACACGCTGAAGGGTCGCGACTCGCTGAACGTGAGGGAGGTGATTGAGCAGTCGTCGAACGTGGGTATGAGCGACTTGGGGTGGCGTCTGTATGCCGACCGGCGCGACACGTTGCGGATGCTGGTGGAGCGGATGTTCCCCTACGGCAAGATGAACCCGGACGTGAAAGCCAAAGAATATAATACATATATTAATAATCTGCACGCTTCGAACCGCGACTTCCTCAACTTCTGCTACGGCTACTCGACACGTATCTCGGCCTTGCAGCTTATCACCTTCTACAACGGTTTGGGTGCCGAGGGACGCATGGTGAAGCCGCAGTTCTGCAAAGGAGTGATGGTGGGTGGCCGCCTGGTGGAGAACAAGCCCATCGTGCTCAACCCGCGTATGTGCAGCCGCGAGAGCGCCCTGATGATGCGCACTATGCTGGAGGGCGTCGTGGAACACGGCACGGGCAACAATATCAAGAACAACACTTACGGCATTGCCGGCAAAACCGGTACCGCCGTCAATAACTACGCCAACCGCCACAGCTACAACGCCTCGTTCTGCGGTTTCTTCCCGTCGGAGAACCCGCGCTACACCTGCCTGGTGGTGCTGGAACGCATCCCCTACTATGGACGCCAGGCGGCCGAGGTGTTCAAAGCCATCAGCGACTGTGTGGTGGCGGTGGACAAGCGGCTCAGCGAGGGAGGCGTGCGGACAGCATGGCCCCAGCTGGAGGTGGACAGTTCCAAAGCGACCCAGCGTCCCGTGGTGACGCGGGGCGACCAAAGTGAGTTGCGCCGGCTCTACAAGACGCTCCGTCAGCCCTTCCCTTCGTCCGACTCGGTCAGCCGTTGGGTGGTGTACCACGAAGGAACCGATAGTACGGTGGGTCAGTATGTGCCTTATCTCCCCGTCGAAGGACAGGTGCCCGACTGCCACGGTATGACAGCCAAGGACGCCGTCGAGCTGCTGCAGTCGATGGGATACAGAACTCGGGTCGGCGGCTACGGCAAGGTGGTGAGCCAGCAACCCCGCGCCGGCAGTGCAGCCAAGCAGGGCGCTACGGTGGTGTTGACGTTGAAGTAAAAAAGAAAGGAAGAAGGCAGCAATGAAACTGAATGATATAATAAAAGGAATAGAGGCTACGGTGACGGGTGCGGTCGACGTGGAGGTGAACGACCTGCAGTTCGACTCGCGGAAGGTGGGCCCCGGATCCCTCTTTGTCGCCCAGCGTGGCACGAAGGTCGATGGCCACAGCTTCATCCCCGCCGTGATTGGCCAAGGAGCAGTGGCTGTGGTGTGTGAGGAACTCCCCGCTACCCAGTCACCCAGTCGCCCAGTCACCTATATAAAAGTGTCTGACAGCAGTCTGGCGCTGGGGCTGATGGCGGCCAACTTCTACGGCCATCCGTCGGAACAGCTGAAACTGATAGGAATCACAGGCACTAACGGCAAGACGACTACGGTCACGTTGTTGCACCGGATGTTCCGTATGATGGGACACCATGTGGGGCTTGTGTCGACCATCGTCAACAAGATTGACGAAGAGGAGCTGCCTACCGGCCACACCACCCCCGATGCGCTGGAGTTGAACCAGCTGCTGCGTCGTATGGTCGATGCTGGATGCGACTACTGCTTCATGGAGGTGAGCAGCCACGCTGTGGTGCAGCATCGTGTGGCAGGAGTGCGGTTCGCCGGCGGCATATTCAGCAACATCACGCACGACCACCTTGACTTCCACAAGACCATGGCCAACTATATCGCCGCGAAAAAGGGATTCTTCGATGGGTTGCCCAAAGAGGCATGGGCGCTGGTGAATGTGGACGATAGGAACGGGCGTGTGATGGTGCAGAACACCTGTGCCGAGGTGCACACCTACGCCCTACAGCACACGGCCGACTTCCACTGCCGCCTACTGGAGAGCACCTTTGAGGGAATGCATCTTGAAATCAATGGACGTGAACTATGGTGCCGCCTCGTGGGACGCTTCAACGCCTATAACCTCACCGCCATCTATGCAGCCGCTGTGCTGTGCGGCACCCCGAAGGACGAGGCACTCCGCCTGTTGAGCACGTTGGAGGCGGCTCCGGGACGGTTCCAGTATGTCAGTGGTAGCCAGGGTGTGTTTGCCATCGTGGACTATGCCCACACCCCCGATGCGTTGCAGAACGTCATCGGGACTATTGACGGCATACGTCGCCCGACGCAACACCTGATTACCGTGGTGGGTTGCGGTGGCGACCGCGACCGCACCAAGCGTCCCGAGATGGCCAAGATAGCCGCCGAGGGAAGCGACAAGGTGGTGCTCACTTCGGACAATCCGCGTACGGAGAACCCCGATGCCATTCTCGACGAGATGGAGGCCGGCCTTACTGCCGAGCAGCTGAGCCATGTGGTGCGCATCACAGACCGCCGTCAGGCAATCCGCACCGCCTGCCTGATGGCCAGAGAGGGCGACATCGTGCTGGTGGCTGGCAAGGGGCATGAGAAATATCAGGAGGTGAACGGAGTGCGGTCGCACTTCGACGACGTGGAAGAACTGGAAAAAGAGCTGAAGAATTAGAAATTAAGAATTAAGAATTAAAAATTAAGAATTAAGAATCAAGAAGTGAAATGGAGTGGAAAAAGTAGTAAAGTAGTAAAGAAGTAAAGGTAGACCAGAGCATTTGTCTTATCTCCTTATCTCCTGTCTCCTTAACTACAAAAAAGAAGTAAAGTAGTAGAGTAATAAAGAAGTAAAGTAATAAAGAAGCTAGCAACAGGGTAGACCAGAGCATTTGTCTTTAACTTCTTTAACTTCTTTAACTCCCCCAAAAAAATCAAACATCAATCATTAACCCTTAACCCTTAACCCTTAACCCTTAACCCTTACTCATTACTCACTAAATACTATACATTATACATTAGTTATTGATCATTATACATCAATCATTAACCTTTAACCATTACTCACTATATACTATACATTATACATTAATCATTGATCATTATAACTCATAATTTAGAAATCATTAATTCCCCAAGATGTTATACTATTTGTTCGATTGGTTAGACAAAGCGATAGACTTCCCCGGAGCGGGTGTGTTTCAGTACATCTCGTTTCGGGCGGCAGCTAGCATGGTCACGTCGCTTCTCATCATGCTGCTTTTGGGACGTCCGTTCATCCGCTGGATGCAGAACAAGCTGGGCATGATGGACGAGGTGCGCACCGAACTTGGTCTTGAAGGTGCAGCCCAGAAGGCGAAGACCCCCACCATGGGTGGCCTGCTTATCTTGATGGCCATTATTGTGCCGACGCTCCTTTTCGCCAAGCTTGACAATGTCTATGTGCAGATTATGCTCGGCACCACGGTGTGGATGGGCCTGGTGGGCTTCTTGGATGACTACTTGAAGAAGACCCGCGGAAAGGCAGGTCTTCCGGGTAAGTACAAGGTGTTCGGGCAGGTGTTGCTGGGACTCGCAGTGGGTCTGGCTATCACCTTCCATCCCGACATCACCAATCCGTTGAAGACCACCATTCCCTTTGTGAAGAACAATGAATTCGACTACACGTGGCTGGTCAGTTGGATGGGCCCGTGGGCGGTGAAATATGCCTGGGTGCTGTTCGTCGTCGTCGTGATACTTGTGGTTACGGCTGTAAGCAATGCCAGCAACCTGACCGACGGCATCGACGGTATCGCCACGGGTGTGGCCGCTGTCAACGGTGGTGCGTTGGCGCTGCTGGCGTGGGTCAGCGGCAACGTCATCATGGCCGGATACCTCAATATCGTCTATTTGCCCAACATCGGTGAACTGGCTATCTTCAGCACCGCCTTTGTGGGTGCTACATTGGGATTTCTGTGGTTCAACACTCATCCGGCCGAGATATTCATGGGTGACACGGGTTCGTTGGCCATTGGCGGCATCATCGCCGTCTATGCCATCCTCATCCGCAAGGAACTGCTCCTGCCGCTGCTGTGCGGAGTGTACCTGGTGGAGGATCTCTCGGTGATTATACAGACTACGGCATGCAAGCGCTACCGTCGTCGTCACAAGCTGCCCGCCGGTGTGCCGGTGCCCATAGAGAAGCGCCCCTTCCTGATGTCGCCGTTGCATCACCACTACCAGAAAAAAGGTGTGGCCGAAGAGAAAGTGGTCACTCGTTTCATCATCATCTCCATCCTTCTGGCCATCTTCACCCTTTCAACACTGAAACTCCGTTAGAATCAAGTAGTAAAGTTTACAGTTTGTAGTTTACGGTCTCAAAGTTTCAAAGTCTCGAAGTCCCAAAGACTCAAAGACTCAAGGACTCAAGGACTCAAGGACTCAAGGACTCAAAGACCCAAAAGAATTGAGAATTGAAGTCTCGAAGTCTCGAAGTCTTGAAGACTCAAAGACTCAAAGACTCGAAGACTCAAAGACTCAAGGACTCAACGACCCAACGACTCGAAGACCTAAAGACTCAAAGACTCAAAGACTCAAGGACTCAACGACTCGAAGACTCAACGACTCAACGACTCGAAGACTCAAGCAATCAAACAATCACACAATAACACATTCAAGCAATCAAAATAATGACTACCGACACTTTGGCCGTACAAGGCTTCAACAAAACATCCTCTGGCTTGGCAGGTATCGACGTGCAACGCCTCAAAAGTATGCGTAACGCCGGCTTGCGGGCTTGTTTCAGTCACTTGGAAGACACTCGCTACCGTCTTGAGTTTGTGGCCAGGATACGAGGCCGTGAATATATCAACGATGCCGCCGCACGCAACATCAATTCCACATGGTATACGCTGGAGACCCTACAGGGGGGACTCATCTGGATTGCCGATGCCAACGACCAGTCGGCCGACTACAGCCGTCTGGTGCCGCCGGCCCTACGCAAAGTGCGTATGCTCCTTGTGGTGGGTGCTGCCGAAGACCGTATGAGTCATACTTTCAAGGGTATCATACCCACAATTGTGCGTTGTGCCTCGCTGGCAGAGGCTCTTCAACATGCCTACCGCTACCAGTCGGAGGACGAAGTGCGGGTGGTTTACTCTCCGGCATGCTACAACGGCTTCTCCACCAAGCAACAAGGTGAGACGTTCCGCCACGAAGTGAATGAGTTGTGAGGGGAGGAGAGTTGAAAATTGAAAGTTGAAAATTGAGAATTGAAAATTGAAAATTGAGAATTGAAAGTTGAGAATTAAAAAATGAAGTCTCGAAGTCTCGAAGACTTGAAGACTCGAAGACTTGAAGACTTGAAAACTCGAAGTCTCGAAGACTCGAAGACTTGAAAACTCGAAGACCCAAAGACCCAAAGACACAAGGACTCGTCTTAACTACAGGAAGAGTAGAAGAGTGAAAGAGTAAAGGAATAAAAAAGTAAAAGGACTAGAATTAGAAATTAAGAATTAATAATTAAAAATTAAGAACCAAGGAGTGAAAGGGGCGTGAGAGGGGCGTGAGAGGGAGTGAAAGGACAATACCAATGCTAGCAAGATGGTCGACCAAAACATTTGTCTTTTGCCTTTAGAGCCTTGAGCACCGCTGAAGAGAATCAATTTAGCGAAAAACTTCTCTAACTTCTTTAACTTCTTTAACTCCCCAAA
>JAEEGL013856072.1_pt1 | contig 59128 bp, 52 predicted proteins | sample 9134231 | NCBI WGS metagenome assembly JAEEGL01 (sample SAMN16246548, study PRJNA631951) | gut metagenome | biome: gut microbiome; feature: rumen; material: fiber-attached | host: Bos | place: Iran: Karaj | collected 2018-10
TTACGAAGGTGTTGTTTATTGCACCAAATTATTCTGTTTGAATGACTCACAATCGCACAGACGGCTGCAAAGTTCATAAAATTAATCGATTTGGCAAAATGTTTTTGCAAAAAAGCCTGTAAAGAGGCTTGTCTGAAGCTCAATTGCCCTTATTTTGAGGTTTTTTGATACTTTACTTTATGAATTATCCCGGTATTTTCAATCTTCCGTGGTGTTTTGTCAATAAAAATGAATATCCGATTGTTTTTTTAATGTTGTTAATAGTATTTTTAGTATAAAAAACGTATGATTGCTTCCGTGAAAAAAAAGATGTTGAAGGATAAGTAACTTTAATCATTATGGCAAAGAAAACGAAACAAAAAGAAACAACCTGTGACTTACTTGATTGTATTGAGCAAATCATTAATAAGTCGAAAGACTCGAAGATGAGTGAAGCATTATTGAAAGACAAAAATGTTAAGATACTCGCAAGACAAATGCAAGTGACTGAGCGACAAGCTGTAATCTTCTCACTATGTATGCACTATGGACCAATAAACACAATGTTGAGCGAGCTGTCCTCTCACTTGAGTATAAGCAAAGTGCGTGTGCTTCATTATTGCGAAGACATTGATGACTTGGTGCGGCGGAATTTGCTGCGCTATAGGGACAATGAGCAGATGAGTTTCGACATCCCCTTTCCTGTGATAAATGAGTTGAAACATAATAGGGTGTTTACACCTCCTTCTAATGAAGGAATTGACACCTATGAGCTCTTTTCGCGTTTCGACACACTCTTCAGTGAACTTAAAGATGATATTCTCAAACCAGAAAGACTTACCAAAGAGGTGGAGGAACTGCTTGAGAAGAATCCAGACCTTGATTTTGTGCGTAATCTGAGGGATTTGAAACTGGATGACGAGGAAGACCTTATGCTCCTTGTTTTCTTTTGCCACTATTGTGTGAACGACGGTGACAACAATATTCTTTTCTCTGACATTGACGACCTGTATGAGCACTCCTCCCATTTTATGGTAGTGAGGAATCTCATGCGGCAAGGCACGCACCCACTCATGCAGAGAAATCTTATCGAGTTTGTGTGTGAGGATGGCCAGGCTTGTACTTCACGTTTCAAACTCACTGACAAGGCAAAGAATAAACTTCTCTCAGAATTCAATCTCACGCAAACCGAGGAAAGGGTGGCAGGACTGATAGATCCGTCTTCAGTGGCGGCCAAGCCAATGTTCTATTCTCCTAATTTGGAACGAAGAGTAGACGAACTGACCCATTTTGTTGAGAATGAGGAGTTTCAGAAAATTTGTGACCGCATGAAAGAGAAGGGATTCCACAATGGTTTGGCTTGTCTTTTTTACGGTAGTCCCGGCACAGGCAAGACAGAGACTGTGTATCAGATAGCCCGTAAGACTGGACGCGGCATCTTCCTCGTAGATATACCGCAGATAAAGAGCAAATGGGTGGGTGATTCGGAGAAGAATATCCAGGCGGTTTTCATGCAATACCGTGAAATGGTGAAAAAGTTGCCGGTGGCTCCGATACTGGTGTTTAATGAGGCCGATGCCATTCTTGGCTCACGTATGAATGGTGCGATGAATGCTGTTGACAAAATGGAGAATGCTATTCAGAACATCATCCTACAGGAGATGGAGAATCTGGACGGTATTCTTATAGCCACAACTAATTTGGAAGGCAATCTCGACCCGGCTTTTGAACGTCGGTTCCTCTATAAAATCAAGTTTGAGAAGCCTAATGCTCAGGTACGTCAGAATATTTGGCAAGCTATGATGCCACAATTGTCTCATGCAGATGCCGCCATACTGGCAAAGGACTATATGTTCAGTGGTGCGCAGATAGAGAATGTGGCAAGAAAACTCACCGTGTATGAGATATTATACGGTGAGCCAGAGAATTATTTGGCGATGTTGCGTACTTACTGCAATGAAGAAGGATTGCAGAAGGGCGTTGGCCGAAAATGCGGATTTGTCTAATTGGAATCACCTATCTGGGACTCAGCGGCACTATTCGGCTGTTTCCCTGGCGGGTGGAGGTGGGACAATAGATACAATCGGCCAAGCCCGAAGTTTCCCATATCCAAATGTCGCTCTCGCCATAGCGTATATCGAGTTCTTTTTTCCGTGTCAGTGCCTTGTCGCGGGTAGTAAAGCAACTCTCGCAGATGCGGTATTTCGCATTGCCATCGATGTTATGACGGTAAACTGGACGACGCATGATGTCGGGCAGTTCATCGGCGGTCTTCTTGGCAAGTTCTGCATTCTCAAAACTGGCAATGACAATGTAGAAATAGTGTTTTTCTACAGGAGCGGAAGTTGAGGAACTTTGTCCAATCTGGGCGTAAAGGCTATAAACATAGGCTGGTTCACCATGGTATAGCACTTTCAGCCAACTGCCTTCGCGTCCCAGATACAGGGCTCCGGCTCCACCGTTGCGCAACTCACCCAGCTTGTCAGAACTTGTGCTGGGTTTTTTGCGCACATTCACATAGCCATCTGACGAATGGGCATAGACAAAGGTCTTTTTTTGTAATGTGTCACCTTCTGTGGAGTGATGTAAACAGGCTTGTGTAAGTGGTTCTGAAGCCGCACAGATGGAGATGCCGCCTTGATAAGTAAGCAGGATGGCGGTGATGGCAATTGCTGCGATGTAATGTTTCTTTCCCTTCATTTCTTCTCTTTTTTTATTGATAATCTTTTGAGTGTAAGTTGCTTGAGTTTGCAAACAGGCATCTATTATAGATAGAAAATGCTTTCGTTTCCTTCGTTGAAAAGTAAGTCTACAATACTGAGGTTTTCTCTGAACCCCCATCGCTCTTTGTACATTTGATAGTAGGGTTGTGGATAAAATGCGGGGTCGGCGGGTGGGCTCTTGGGTCTGATGTCGTACCGATAGTCGGCCACTTGCCGGTCTTTCCATTCCTCAGTAGTCAGGTAACAGGGTGTTTCTTCCAGTTGAGGGCAGATATCTAGCAGACCGCACAGCAAATGGGTGAGTTCCATGTCGAAATCATAGAGATAGGTCCATCGCTTCTCGTAGAATGGACGCAGGTCGTCCATATAGTACTCGAAGAAAGGTGATTCACCATACGCGCTCTGTAGCGCCTGCCAATGGAGATGCTGCCAGTGCCCATGGTCGCTTAGGCGGATATCCCTGATGTCTTGTGCCGAATCGTGGGTCACAGGCACCGTGAGCATTTGCACACCATGGTTGGTGGCTATTCGGCAGCGGTTGCGGTAGGTCTGTTTGACGAAATGCTCATGGCTGTCAATGTATATCTTATTGGAACGGCGCAGTTTCTGGTACCACTGCACCGGTCCAAGATAGGTGACGGAGAGAGCGATGCTGTTCAATGTTGTGGTTTATTTGATATTGTCGACCATATTGAACAGGCGTTTCCAACGGTATTTGGGTCCCACGTTCTCTGGGTTCACAGAGAGCCATATAAATATGGGCTTGCCCACCACATGATCTTCGGGCACAAACCCCCAATAGCGGGAGTCGGCGCTGTTGTGGCGGTTGTCGCCCATCATCCAGTAGTAGTCCATCTTGAAGGTGTAGCTTTTGGTTTCCTCTCCATTGATGAATATCTTTCCGTCTTTCACTTCCAGCTCGTTGCCTTCATAGACACGGATAGGCCGCTCATAGATGGCGATGTTTTGCATGTTAAGGTCAATGCTCTTGCCTTTGGCGGGTATCCAAACCGGACCGTAATTGTCGCGGGTCCATCCTGTATTTCCGTCTACGGGATATGTCTTTCCGGTGTCCACTTGGTCAGAATCAGTCACCTCTCGTACATATTCCACCAGGTCGGTGCGCTGCTTCAGTGCGGCGGCGGCACGATTGGTGAGCGGCATGTAGCCATAGGTGTTCATGCTGATCATGTCTTCCATTGTGATGCCAAGGTCTACCATGATCGGGTCGGGAATCATTTCCTTCAGCTTCACAAAGTAGGTGTATTGCACGTTGTCGGGTTCTTTGTTCATCTTGCCATCTGTATACACCCGCTTGTTCTTTATCTCGAGTGTCTGGCCCGGCATGCCCACGCAGCGCTTTACATAATTCTCGCGTCGGTCAGTAGGACGGCTTATTACGTCACCAAACTCGTTGGGGTTGTTTTTTATGATGCTTGCGCCTTTGGCAATGACTTTCTGGAAGAAGTCCCACTGTTGCTGGGCTGTCATGGAGTCGACAGGCTGACTTGGGGCCTCCACATTCTGTATACCGTAGAGATAACAGTACTGATAGTAATCGGCAGCCTGGTATTTTTGTTCAGACATAACAGAGTCGCCGGCAGGATAGTTGAACACCACGATGTCGTTCTGTTGCACGGTGCCCAAACCTGGTACGCGGCGGTAATCCCAATGTGGCCATGAGATGTACGACTTGCAGCCGAAGATGGGCAGCGTGTGCTGAGTGAGCGGCATAGTAAGCGGTGTCTGCGGAATGCGTGGACCATAGCTCAACTTGCTCACAAAGAGATAGTCGCCTCTGAGGAGTGATTTTTCCAGCGAACTGGAAGGAATCACATAGTTCTGGAAGAAGAACAGATTGATAAAATAAACTGCCACCAATGCAAACACAATGGCATCGACCCAGCTCATAACGAAACGTACAGGTGTCTCAGCATCCTTCCACCACTGCCAGTTGATTTTCTTGGAGATGTAAACATCATAGATGAAGGGAATGACGATAAGACCCAACCAACTCTTCACCCAGTATAGGAAAATGAGATATAGGATGAGGACGACAATAAACTTCGCCCACTGTTTCTTCATATTGAGATTGGCTTTCTTCTTGTCTATCATAATGGTTCGGATGAAAATAATTTAGAATTTGAACAGGTCGCTGGTAGTGAGCAAGCCTTCGTGGTGCTGTGTGTACTCAGCGGCCAAAACGGCTCCTAAGGCAAAACCTTTGCGCGAGTGAGCATCGTGGGTGATGGTAATGCAGTCGGCATCGGAGTCATAGCGGATGGTATGGATGCCTGCCACCTCGCCACGCCTGATATGGTCTATACGCAGCAGCTTGGGGTCGGTGGTGTCCTCTGCCCAGGCATCCTTGCGGTCCAGCTGCTCCAGAATGCCCTCTGCTAACGTGATGGCCGTGCCACTAGGATGGTCGAGTTTGTGCACATGGTGAGTCTCCTCTAATTCCACGTCGTATTGCGGGAACTGGTTCATAATCTTGGCCAGATAGCGGTTCACGGCTGAGAACACAACCACACCGATGGAGAAGTTGGAGGCCCAGAAGAGCGTCTTTCCACCTTCGCCACAGGCACGCCGCACGTCATCGCCATGCTCCTTGAGCCAGCCTGTGGAGCCGCTCACCACTTTCACTCCTTTAGCCCAGGCTTTGAGATAGTTGCCGTAGGCTGCCTGAGGAGCGGTAAACTCAATGGCTACATCGGCAGATGCAAATGCCTCGGTGTCGAAGTCCTGCTGGTTGTCGATATCAATGATGCTCACAATCTCATGGCCACGCTGCAGGGCTATTTGTTCTATCATCTTGCCCATCTTGCCATAGCCTATCAATGCTATTTTCATATTGTCTGGTTGTTGTTTAAAATGCAAAGGTAGTGAAATACATCCATTTATTTATGCAAAGGTAATGAAAAACGGAGAAAAAAAATATATTTGAATGGTTAGTATAACATTATTTGACTTTTTGAAAAACTTACGCTGTCATTCTTTGGAAGTTTTTCATTATCTTTGCAAATTATAGACAACTTTTTGCGTGGTACACAGTAAAGGCGTTGTCCGGTCTGTGCTTGCACAAATAACTATAATCCACGACACCATGGAGTTATTATTGCATTATTGCTGGAAACATAGATTCATTCCACAGCATGATTTACATACCACCGATTCCAACGAAGTTGAGGTGATAGATCCAGGCCTGCATAACCGTAATGCCGGGCCGGACTTCTTCAATGCCAAAGTGAAAATCGGCGGTACAATGTGGGTGGGTAATGTGGAGATTCACGAAAAAGCCTCCGACTGGTACCATCACGGGCATAATGAAGATGCCGCCTACGACAATGTGGTGCTCCATGTGGTGGGAACCGCTGATGTGGACAATGTGCGGACACGGGGTGGCAACATTTTGCCTCAAATGGAGATATCTGTGCCTGAGCATATTAGGAATCACTACGAGGAACTGCTCAGGACCGACCACTATCCTCCTTGTTATCAACTCATTCCCTCACTTACAAGACTGATGGTGCATAGTTGGTTGAGCGCACTACAGATAGAACGTCTGGAACAAAAGACGGAGGCCATCTACATGCGGGTGAGACAATGCGATGGCTCATGGGATTCGGCCTATTTTGTCACTTTGGCTCGAGCATTCGGTTTTGGTGTGAACGGTGATGCATTTGAGGAATGGGCCTTGAACCTGCCTTTGAGGGCTCTCGACCATCACCGCGACGATACCTTCCAAATAGAGGCTCTCATGATGGGGCAGGCTGGTCTGCTGAAGACCGAGGCATTGCATGAACGTTATGGGGAAGCTGCCCTTGCAGAGGGCTATTTTGAACACCTGCGCAATGAATATCTGTATCTTGCGCATAAGTTTTCTCTGTCGCCCATGGATCATAACCGGTGGAAATTTTTGAGAATGCATCCTCAAAACTTCCCCCATATCCGTATAGCGCAACTGGTGAGGCTTTACACCACTGGACGTACCGGGTTGAGCAAATTGCTCGACTGCTCCACGGCCAAGGAACTCCATCAACTCTTAGATGTAGGCGTGACACCCTATTGGGAGACACACTACAGTTTCGGGCATCCCAGTAGAAAAAACGTCAAACATCTTTCAGCCGCCTCACGTCAGGGACTTGTCATCAATACTGTGATACCCATGCTCTTTGCTTATGGTCGGCATCTGGGTGATGACAAACTGTGCGATAGGGCTTTCAATTTCCTGGAACAGCTGGCTCCGGAAAACAATCATATTGTGCGAATGTGGGAGGAATGTGGCCTGCATGTCGAAAATGCCGGTGACAGTCAGGCTTTGCTACAACTGAAAAAAAAGTATTGCGACAGAAAAGACTGTCTCCGTTGCCGAATAGGGTATGAATATTTAAAAAAGGATTGACAATGAACTATGTATACGAGACACGCATGGAGGTGCGTGACTACGAGTGCGATATTGAAGGTATTGTGAACAATGCCAACTACCTGCACTATATTGAACACACAAGGCACTTGTTTCTCAAAAGTCTGGGATTCAGTTTCGCCGAGGCACACGCCCAGGGACACGATGCTGTGGTTGCCCGCATGTCCATGCAGTTTAAAATTCCGCTGCGGTGCGATGATGAGTTTGTCTCGAAACTTGCCTTGGAGAAAGATGGATTAAGATACGTGTTTTTTCAGGACATCTTCCGCGCATCAGACAATAAATTAGCATTCCGCAGCAAAGTGGAACTCGTGTGTATTGTGAACGGGCGTCTGGCCAACAGCAGCCTTTATGAAGAAGCCTTCAAAGATTATATCAGAAAATGAAAACAGACGAAAAGGAACAGATATATGCTATGGCACTCGCCAAGCAGCAGTTTTTCAATTTGGCGGAAACCCGTTATCTCTTCGATGCGATGGGTAGTGCCACCAGTATTGTGGAGCATTGCAACGACATTCCCGACCGGATACCTGATGCCTCACCAAGGGTGCTTGAGGCACTGAGGGACATCGCCCCTTGGGTTGAGCAGGCAAAAGAAGAACTGCAATATGCCAACAAGCACAATATTCAGGTGCTCACATTGACTGATGAAGACTATCCGCAGCGCCTAAAAGAGTGTGACGACTCACCACTTGTACTTTTCTACAAGGGCAGTGCCGACCTGAATGCACGGCGTGTGGTTTGCATCGTTGGCACACGACGCTGCACGGTTTATGCCCAGGATTTGATACGCCGCTTTATGGCCGATATGCGTGAAAACTGCCCCGAGGTGCTTGTTGTGAGCGGATTGGCATATGGGGTAGACATTTGTGCCCATAGTGAGGCTCTCATGTGTGGATATCCCACTGTAGGTGTGCTGGCACATGGATTGGACGATCTTTATCCGGCACGCCACAAGGCCACTGCCCAGAAAATGGTTGGGCAAGGGGGACTGCTCACTGAATACACCACCCATACCAATGCCGACAAAATGAACTTTGTGAGAAGGAACCGTATTGTTGCTGGCATGTCAGACGCTTGTATCTTGGTGGAATCGGCTGCCCATGGTGGAGGAATAATAACGGCAGAACTGGCAAGAGAATACAATCGCGAGGTTTTCGCTTTCCCTGGGAGAGTGGGTGACCATTTTTCTGAGGGATGCAATAATTTGATTGCGAAAAATGTTGCGATGCTGCTCACTGGTGCTGACTCCTTCATCAAAACCATGGGATGGGAAAGCGATGTCAAACTTGTCAAGGCACATAAACAAGGTATACCTAGGCAACTGTTTCCCGAATTAACAGAGGATGAACAGAAAGTGGTGAATGTACTGACGCATCAGAATGACCTGCAGATTAATATGCTGTCGGTGCAGAGCAATATGCCTATTGGAAAACTCACCGCTGTCTTGTTCCAACTGGAAATGAAAGGTGTGGTCAGAACCCTGGCTGGAGGTATGTACCATTTATTGAAATGATAGGAAATGAAAATCGGAAATGTTGATCTGGGCGACAGGCCTGTGCTACTCGCTCCTATGGAGGATGTGACCGACATTGGATTCAGATTGTTGTGCAAACGGTTTGGCGCATCAATGGTGTATACAGAGTTTGTAAGCGCTGAAGCATTGGTGCGCTCTGTGAAAAGCACCATCGACAAACTGACAATCAGCGATGAGGAACGACCTGTAGGAATACAAATATATGGCCGTAATGTAGAAGACATGGTGGAGGCTGCACGTATGGTGGAACAAGTACACCCTGATGTGATAGACCTCAATTTTGGATGCCCTGTAAAAAAGGTTGCGGGCAAAGGTGCTGGAGCGGGTATGCTACGCAATGTGTCACTATTGTTGGAGATAACAAAAAAAGTAGTCGAGGCTGTGAAAGTGCCGGTGACGGTTAAAACCCGTTTGGGATGGGACTGCAACCAACTGATTATTACTGAATTGGCAGAGCAGTTGCAAGACTGTGGCATACAGGCTCTGACCATTCATGGACGTACCCGTTCGCAAATGTATACAGGACAGGCCGACTGGACTCTGATAGGTGAGGTGAAGAATAATCCACGTATCCATATTCCCATTATCGGTAATGGTGACATCACTTCGGCCGAGGAGGCAAAGCTTGCCTTCGAGCGCTATGGGGTGGATGGAGTGATGGTGGGACGGGCCACTTTCGGACGCCCATGGATTTTCAAGGAAATGCGTAATTGTCTGGATGGGATTCCCGATGATGAAAGTATGGACTTGGCGTGGAAGGTTGATGTGTTGAAGGAACAGCTCATGCTGAATGTGAGGCGAATTGACGAATATCGTGGCATTCTTCACACACGACGACATTTGGCAGCTACACCCATATTCAAGGGTATACCCAATTTCCGCCCCATGCGTATAGCTTTACTGAGGGCGGAAACAGTAGATGAGGTAATGAGGCTTCTTGATGAAATATGCAAAAGACTGACCGGTGCCCCTGAAGGCTATTCGTCAGTTTCATAGAGATGGAACATACGTTCCATCATCTGCCATTTTTCATCGGATGTGGCATACTCGCTGCATTTCTGAAACAGCGACATGTAGGTCTCCCATTCCTGTTGACGGGGCAGGGTGGCAAGACGGGTCATCGCCATGTCCCAATCGAAATCGAGCGGGGTCTCCACAATCATAAACAGGCGTGTGCCTAAAATATAGATGTCCATATCGAGAATGCCTACCTCGCGTATGCCTGCCAATATCTCAGGCCAGGCCTCTTCTTTCGTATGGCGCCTGCGATACTCGGCTATCAGAGTTGGATCGTCCCTCAAGTCCATGGTCTGGCAGTAACGTTTCACACGTTGTCCGTAGTCTTTCACAAGATTGCCTTCTGTCATATTGCTTTGCTTTTTGGTTGATGCAAATTTAGTGATTGCCGTGCTAAAAACCAACATCTCGGGATAAAAAATGAATAAATTCATTTTATTCTCCTCTCGGTTTTACGTAACTTTGACCAGTTCCTGTCGAAATTACTCAGCACTCGGCAAAATGAAAGAAATAGTCCTTTTCTTTCATTTTGCGCTCGTTTATTCGTAACTTTGCAGGCTGATGGAAATAGTTTACATAACAGGAGAGGAAAAACGCTCCATGACACCTTGTGTGGCTACCGTGGGATTCTTCGACGGTGTGCATGCAGGACACCGGCATGTGATAGAACAGGTGAAAGAGAAGGCTCGTGAAATGGGCATCCGCTCTTGTGTCGTGACGTTCGAGAAACACCCCCGGCAGGTGGTGGCTCCCGACTTCACCCCACTGCTGCTCACCACACTGGACGAAAAACTCCGATTGCTTGATGCGCTCGGAGTGGATGTGTGCGCTGTGCTGCGTTTCGACAAGAGAATGGCGGCCATGGATGCCGATACATTCATGAAAGTAATTCTTGCCGGTGAACTGAATGTGCGCAACCTTGTGATTGGTTATGACAACCGCTTCGGACACGGACGGACCGATGGATTCGCCGACTATGCCGACTATGGCAAACGCATCGGGATGGAGGTGACGGCTTGTGATGAGGAGGCGGTCGATGGACTGAAGGTGAGTTCCTCGCTTATCCGGAATAGTCTGGCTGAAGGCGATGTGGAGGCTGCTGCACTATTGTTGGGCTATCCCTACACGCTCTCCGGGAGCGTCGTGGAGGGTTTTCAACAAGGGAGGAAGATGGGATTCCCTACTGCCAATATCGACGTGACGGGTTGTGGCAAACTGCTTCCCGCTCCCGGTGCCTATGCCGTAAGGGCATGGATTGAAAGGGAATCGGCACCGAGGGTGGCCATGATGAATATCGGAACACGACCCACTTTTCAAGGTCATTCCCTGTCGATGGAGGTTCATATACTCAACTTCTCTGGCAATCTGTATGGACAGTTGCTGCGCGTGGACTTCGTGCACCGCATCAGGCAGGAGCGCCAGTTCCACGATGCAGGAGCACTGGCAGTACAACTCCAACGTGACCGTGAGGAGGCACAAAAATGGTTTAATGAGCATCAATAAGTTATGCAAAAGGCGCTGACGTATATCATTGTTTTTATTATGGTGCAGCTGTTGTCTACCTATGCTGTGCTTATCGTGGCATCCTTGCTGAAAGGGCAGGATTTCATTACGGCTGTCAAGGTGTCTTTGATGGGAGGCGTACCGGGAACAGCCACATTGCTGATTGTCACCTCGGCTCTCTACAGTCTGGTGTTGCTGGTTATTTTCCTTGCTGCCAAATGGTGTGAGGTGTCTCCCTCTTATTTGAGGTCAAGACCCTGGGGGGTGTTTTTCTGGGCTGCCGTGGCCGCAATGGGCACGCTGATTCCATCGGAGGTGTATCAGGAACTGTTTCCGCTTCCCGACATCTCGTCAAAAGAATTGTTGCAGGTGATGGCCTCCAGATGGGGTTATCTCACCATCTGCATCTTCGCTCCACTGGTGGAGGAAGTGGTGTTTCGGGGCGCTGTGCTCAAAAGTCTGTTGCAGCGCATGGAGAGCCGATGGGTGGCCATCGCCGTGTCGGCATTTTTCTTTGCCATCGTACATCTCAATCCGGCTCAGATGCCCCATGCCTTCTGCCTGGGTCTGCTTCTGGGATGGATGTATGAGCGCACGCACAGCATACTGCCTGGCATCGTGGTGCATTGGGTGAACAACACTGTGATATATGTGGTATACAACATATTCCCCAATCTGTCGGAGAAGCCGATATGCGACCTGTTTGGTGGAGATTGGGTTAGAATCTCACTCAGTGTGTTGTTCTCACTTCTTATTTTTATTCCTGCTATCTGGCAGCTCAATATGCGCATGAGGCTGGCCCATGAATGACATGAGGGTCCTTGTACACATAAAAAACGAAGGAGCCCGTTCAACCGGACTCCTTCTTGTGTATGTTATGAAAAAATTTTGAGAGAGTGAAACTTCACAGTTTCATTTTGTTTTACTAAACTTTGATTTTTATAGAGAAAGCATTGAAATAATTATCTGTATAGTTGAACACTCGTCTGCAATTTGGAAGAATCTTGCATGGTGGTGTCTACCTGTTGAGCTACTGATATTCCTTCGTTCATTTTCTCAATCGAAGCAACACCGGTGGTGTCGACTGGCTGTTCTTGCTGGAATGCCACTTGCATAGCATTGCCCAAAGTAAGGAATATGGCCAAAATGGCAGCTGCCTTAAAGAGAGGCTTCAGACGTTGTGTGAGTCGGATGGTCTTAGCCTTCACAGGAGCGGGTTCCTGAATGATGGAGAGAATACGCTCATCGAAATCATCTTCAAGGACCGTCTCTGTTTTTTCCGTCTCAGTGTAGGTGAACAGGTCTTTGTATGGCAATAAAACAACTGGTACATCTTTCTGACTGAAAAATGTGCGAAGAATCTGTTCCTCCTCAAGGGTAGTGGCACAGTCCCAATACCTTTCAAGCAGTTGTTCTATATATTTATAATCCATAGTTTTCCAAATTTTTGTATTTTTCTTTGATGGCTTGACGCGCACGGTAGATATTCACCTTGACCTGCTCCTCTGTCACCTCCATAATCTGGGCGATCTCTTTGTATGACTTTCCCTCGAAATCACGCAGCTGCATACAGCTTCTTTGTTTCTCGGGCAGGGTGTCTATAATGCGGCGTACCAACGATATACGGTCGCGTTGAATCATCTGCTCGTAAGGACCGGCTCCTGCGTCTTGTTCTTGCCCAAGGTCAGCCAATGGTGTCATGTGGAAACTCTTGTTCTTGACCCTGTCTAAAGCTAAGTTACGACACACAGTAAGACAAAACCCTTCTATAGATGCGATGTTGCCCCAGTCGTCGCGTTTGTTCCATACTTTTATCAGTGTATCCTGCACGATATCCTCGGCCTCTTCTTTGTTGAGAGTGATACGGAGAGCCAAGCGGTAAAGCACGTCTTTAAGCGGCAGTATATCGTTTCGGAAACTGATAGTATTCATCTTCTCTCTTTTTGAAGACGATTTGGAAAAGGTAAAAGTTACGGGATGATGAGAGTTTTTAAAAGCGGATTACAATTCTTTAACAATTCAAGGACGTGTTTTGCCTACAAAGGTACCGCATGATTCATCCAGTTTGTCAGCCTTGGTGATGAGCACTTGAGCCACCCCATGGCTTACCGCTTCAAGAGCGTTTTCAATCTTGGGAATCATACCACCACTTACAATGCCGTTGGTTTTTAGCCCGCTGAAAATTTCCGAATTGATGAATGGTATAACCGAAGTGTCATCATCGGGATTCACCAAAACACCTGCTTTCTCAAAACAGAAAATAAGTGTCACCTCATACAATCGAGCCATTGCTTCGGCCACAACTCGAGCCATCGTGTCGGCATTGGTGTTTAGCAACTGCCCATGCCCATCGTGTGTGAGCGGTGCTATGACTGGAGTGAGGCCATGTTCAAGAAGCGAGGAAAGTATCGTGTCATCTACATTGTCAACATCGCCTACAAACCCATAGTCAATGTCCTTCACATGCCGTTTATGGGAGAGAATGATGCCTGCATCAGCTCCAGTCAGTCCTATAGCATTGGTGCCGGTGGCTTGAAGACAGGCCACAATGTGCTTGTTTACCAAACCGCCATATACCATGGTCACCACCTGCAGGGTTTCGGCATTGGTGATGCGTCGGCCTTCTACCATGCGGCTCTCTATACCCAATCGTGAAGCCATGGTGGTGGCCAACCTGCCGCCACCATGGATGAGTATTTTCTTGCCTTCTATTTTACTGAAACGGGCCAACAATGACTGAAGCGATGCATCCTCTTCTACAATGGCACCGCCCACTTTGATGATGTGAAGCTTTTCGCTCATATCTTACTCTAAATAGGTGTAACCATAAAGACCTGACCGGTAATTGGAAAGGAATTCCTTACCTTCCTCAAGAGATATCTTGCCTTCTTTGACACTTTTTGTGACCCATATCTCCAATTGTCTTACTAGTTTTTTTGGATTGTATTGTACATAATCGAGCACCTCGGCCACTGTCTCACCGTCAATAATCTGGTCTATCTGATATTTTCCATTCTTGACAGATACATGCACCGCATTGGTATCGCCAAAGAGATTGTGCATGTCACCTAAAATCTCCTGATAAGCTCCAACCAAAAACACGCCCAAATAGTAATTCTCGTTACGCCGGATTGTGTGAACAGGCAGTATATTGGATATGTAACGATTGGTCACAAAATTGGCAATCTTTCCGTCGCTGTCGCAAGTGATGTCCTGCAGAGTGGCGCTGCGTGTGGGACGCTCGTCCAAGCGTTGTATGGGCATAATGGGGAATAGTTGGTCGATGGCCCATGAATCGGGTAGTGACTGGAAGAGGGAGAAATTGCAGAAATACTTGTCGGCCAATAACTTATCAAGAGATTTTAATTCTTCAGGAGTATGTTTTAAGTGCTTGGAAATACTGTTTATTTCGCGGGAAACACTCCAAAACATACTCTCCACCTCGGCTCGTGTCTGAAGACCGATGATGCCATGGTTGAAAAGGTCGAGTGCCTCTTCTCTTATCTGCTCTGCATCGTGCCAGTCTTCAAGCATGGTGCGAGGGTTCAGATTGTCCCATATCTCATAGAGATCCTTTACCAATTTGTGAGCATTTGCCTCAGGCTCAAACTCTTCTTTCATTTCAGGCAGTGAGGCAGTTTCAAGCACGTCTATCACCAATACACTGTGATGGGCGGCCAATGAACGGCCGCTCTCGGTTATGATGTTGGGATGCTGTATGCCGTTTCGGTCGGCTACTTCCACAAAGGTGTATATACAGTCATTCACATATTCTTGTATAGAGTAGTTGACAGAACTCTCACTGCTTGGTGAACGCGTTCCGTCATAATCCACACCTAAACCACCGCCGCAGTCAACGAAGTCCACATTGTATCCCATCTTATGGAGTTGGATGTAGAATTGTGAGGCTTCGCGAAGAGCAGCTTGAATGCGTCGAATTTTGGTAATCTGTGAGCCTATATGGAAGTGTATCAGACGAAGGCAGTCGTGCATGCCTTTTTTGTCGAGCAGTTCAAGTGCCTCGAGCAGTTCACTGCTGGTGAGTCCGAATTTGCTGGCATCGCCACCGCTCTCCTCCCACTTGCCGCTTCCTGATGTGGCAAGTTTGATACGTATGCCCAGATTGGGGCTCACATTGAGTTTTTTTGCTGCCCGGGCGATAGTCTCCAACTCATTGAGCTTCTCTACCACAATGAAGATGCGCTTGCCCATCTTCTGGGCCAGGAGTGCCAGCTCGATATAGCTTTGGTCTTTATAACCATTGCAGATAATGAGCGAGTCGCTCTGACATTGAACTGCAATTACTGCATGAAGCTCTGGTTTGCTGCCAGCCTCCAAGCCAAGGTTGAATTTCTCACCATGTGATATAATCTCCTCCACCACAGGTCTCATCTGGTTCACCTTGATGGGATAAATGATGAAATTCTCACCTTTATAGTTGTATTCTTCAGCGGCTTTCTTGAAGCAACTGGCAGTCTTCTCAATACGGTTGTCAAGAATGTCGGGGAAACGGAGTAGCACGGGAGGAGTGACATCGCGCAGGGCAAGTTCGTCAACAATCTCTTTGATGTCGATTTCTGTGTTGTCCTTGCAAGGGGATACATACACATTGCCTTTGGTGTTGACACCAAAGTAGGAAACGCCCCAACCGTTGATGTTATACAGTTCCTTCGAGTCTTCTATGGTCCATTTTTTCATGGGTGTGTGGGTTTATGGGTTGCCTTGTGGAACGGCCTTAAGCTCAAATACCGAGAATGGCTCGTATCCTTGATACTGAAATGTTTATTTTCTCGTAGCTGTCGAGTAGGTTCACATCGAGTGTGTATTGGGATTGGCTGTAAAACTGTCGACGCTCTTCCAATTGTGTCCGGATAAATGATATGGTTTCCTCCGGGGTCTTATCCTTGAGGAGGGGGCGCACTGTCTTGCCTATCTTGAGATGCTTGAAGAGCACTTCGGGTGAAGCATCCAGAAAAATGGTCTGCCCTTGCTGGTTAAGGTATTTCATGTTGTCGAAAAAACATGGTGTGCCACCACCGCAGCTGAGCACAACATCCTCAAATTCGGCCACCTCATGCAGCAGACGCCGTTCTATTTCGCGGAAACCATCCTCTCCCTTCTCTGCAAAAATCTGGGGGACGGTTTTGCGCAGACGGCTTTCAATAAACCAGTCGAGATCATAGAAGTCGATACCCAACGATTTTGCCAGTGCTTTCCCCACGGTGGTCTTCCCGGCCCCCATATATCCGATGATGATGATACGGTGCATTATTTCTTTTTTGCAGGTGCTGACTGCACCACTTTCATACATTCTTCGTAGGTCAGTTCTGCAGCCTTGGCATGCATAGCCTTTGGCAGACGGTAGTTGGTACCGTCGTAGGCAATGTAGGGACCATAACGGCCATTGAGCACCTCAAGTTTGCTGTCTTCGGCAAAGGTCTTCAGATGACGCTGAGCTTCCTGCTTCTGTTTCTCTTTTATCAGCTCAACTGCTCTCTCAAATGATACAGTGAGCGGGTCTTCGTCCTTGGGCAGTGAAACGTACTTCTTGTTGTGTTGAATGTAAGGACCGAATCGGCCGCTACCCACAATCACTTTCTTGCCTTCAAGCATACCCAGGTCTCGGGGTAGTTTGAAAAGTTCAAGTGCCTCTTCAAGTGTGAGACTCTCCATGCTAAGCTCATTGGGCAGTTGTGCGAAGAGGGGCTTCTCCTCATCGTCGGCACTGCCTATTTGAACGATGGGGCCATAACGGCCTATTTTCACATAGACGGGTTTATGGGTCTTGGGGTCATTGCCAAGCAACCTCTCACCTGCTTTGTGCTCGGCACGAATATTCATTGTTTTCTCTACGATTGGGTTGAAATCATCGTAGAATTTGCGTATCATGTTCTTCCATTGGGCTTTGCCCTCGGCTATCTTGTCGAACTGGTTTTCCACCCGTGCAGTGAAATTGTAGTCGAGGATGGATGGGAAATACTCAATGAGGAAGTCATTCACTACGATGCCGATGTCTGTAGGAAGAAGTTTTCCTTTGTCACCGCCCACCATTTCCTTTTTGTTGTGTATGGTTATCTTGTCATTCTTAAGGGTGTGAATGGAGTAGTTCCGCTCTTCACCCTTCTTGTCGCCTTTCTGCACATAATCACGTTGCTGTATGGTGCTGATGGTGGGTGCATAGGTGGATGGACGGCCTATACCCAATTCCTCAAGCTTGTGTACAAGACTGGCCTCTGTGTAGCGGATTGGACCCTGGGTGAAACGCTCGGTGGCGGTAATATTGTCGTATACAAGTATCTGTCCTTCTTCAAGATGGGGTAGGGCATGTGAAGGTTCCTCAAGGTTGTTCTCCTCGTCGTTACTTTCATGGTACACTTTGAGATAACCGTCAAATTTCACCACTTCGCCAGTGGCGACAAACACCTCATTGAGACCACTGATGCTAATGGTGGCGGTGGTCTTCTCTATTGAGGCCTCTGACATCTGCGAGGCGGCGGTACGTTTCCAAATGAGTTCGTAGAGATGTTTCTCCTGTGCGGTACCTTCAATACTTGTGTTCGACATATAGGTGGGACGGATAGCCTCGTGGGCTTCCTGGGCTCCCTTGGCGTGGGTCTTGTAATTTCGTGGCTTGCTGTACTCCTTGCCATAGAGCTTGGTTATCTCTTCCTCACTGGCGTTGATGCAGAGTGCCGACAGATTGACGGAGTCAGTACGCATGTAAGTGATAAGACCATTCTCATAAAGATGCTGGGCCACCATCATGGTTTGCGACACAGTGAAACCCAATTTGCGTGAAGCTTCCTGCTGCAGTGTGGACGTAGTGAATGGGGGCGGCGGTGTGCGCTTTAGGGGCTTTTTGACCACGTTTTGAATGGTAAACTGCGCATTCCTGCACTTCTCAAGAAAGGCATTGGCCTCCTCAAGGGTGCTGAAACGGGTGTTCAGTTCTGCTCTGACCTCATTGACTGAGTTTTTGCCTTCGGAGAGAAGGAAAACTGCATTTATTCTATAGTAAGGCTCGCTGTGGAAAGCCTGTATTTCCCGCTCACGCTCAACGATAAGTCTAACCGCCACGCTTTGAACCCTGCCTGCCGACAGCGAAGGTTTCACCTTTCTCCACAATACGGGAGAGAGGCGGAATCCCACCAGACGGTCGAGCACACGGCGTGCTTGTTGGGCATTGACCAGGTTCATATCCAATTCACGAGGAGTTTGTATGGCATTGAGAATGGCGGGCTTGGTGATTTCATGAAAAACAATGCGCTTGGTGTTCTTCTCATCAAGTCCAAGTACTTCGCACAGATGCCACGAAATGGCTTCTCCCTCGCGGTCTTCATCAGAAGCCAACCATATTTGTTTGGCTTTTTTGGCCTGGCTCTTCAGTTCGGCCACCAGTTTTTTCTTTTCTTCAGGTATTTCATAGTAGGGCATCAATGTGTCCATGTCTATGCTGATTTCTTTTTTCTTCAAGTCGCGGATGTGTCCGTAGCTTGACATGACCTTATAGTCACTACCCAAAAAGCGTTCTATCGTTTTGGCTTTTGCAGGGCTCTCTACTATCACCAGATTTTCTTGTGTCATCTTATTTGGCGTTATTTAGGGCGCAAAAGTAAGAAAAGTTTTCCATATACCTTATTATAATAGTGAAATTTCTATATTTTTTAAGTATTCCATGTCATTATCTTATGGTAAAAGAGGGTCTCTGCCATAAAAAACAGGATTTGAAAGGTATTGTTTCACTCCTCGTCGAATTGATTGAAGACCAAATAAATTGGGATTTACCTTGTCAAGGGGTATCCATAAGCATTCCGAAGCATCGTCATGTGCACTCAGACGGGTGGTATCACCCACGGTACAGGCGAAAAAAAGATCTTGAGTGGGAATGTCGATACCTGAATAATGATAGATATTGGGAAAACTGAACAAATATCTCACGCTTGTGGCTATGAGACCTGTCTCTTCCAATAGTTCTCTGCTGACACTCTGCTCGGCGGTTTCGCCAATGTCGGCAAAACCACCTGGCAAATCAAGCGTACCTTCGGCGGGAGGATATTTACGGCGGACGGCAAGTATGGAGCCCTCATGAACGACAATGGCCACGCTGGCACTGCTTGGATTCATAAACATCTCAAAGCCACAATTTCCACACTTTCGGCTCTTGAAACTTTCAGCGTGGAAAGAATGGCTCCCGCAGAGTGGGCAGTATTGGTGCTTTTCCAAAGGATGCGCCATATAGTTATGTTTAAATCAAAGGATTTCTACCAATTGTCGGTGCGGAATGGGAAAAGTGGCAAACCAGCCTGATTGGCAACGTTTCCCAACTGGAAGTTGCGGAAACAGTAACGCACTGCAACAGGTTCTTTCACCTCGTCACAGGTTATAATGATACCCTTGGTCCAGTAGTAATAGGCTTTGGCGGGATGGAACACTTTGTCGGCACTGGCTACCTCGAATCCCTGAATGTCTTCATAGCGGCTGATACCGTCATAGTCGTTTTGAAGCCGCACATAGCATGTGTCGTTGCTGATGGTGAGTTCCTTGAATGTAGGACTGTCACACATCAATGAATGGAGTTGGTAGGTTTTGTTCAGGGCGATGAAAGCCAGCCGTTCTCCCACTTGCTGCTTTTGGCAAGGATGTATCTGTTGTGTCTCCCAGGGATAGGTCAGGTCGTTGGTGCACACCAAAGCACTGTTTGGTATTATTGTTGCGGCACGTGATTGTTGCTCACGCAGCAATGCTCCGTTGATGCCGTTTACGTCATCATCATAGTAGTATGGAGCTATCTGGACAAAATAGAAGGGAATATCGCCGAGTCTGAACTGCTCACGCCATTGTCTGACCAGCAGAGCAAGGCGTTCTGAATATTGATTGCCGGGATCGCCCACATTGGAGCACCCTTGATAATAGAGTATGCCCTTTACTGTATAATTCAGAATGGGGTTGAAGGTACCGTTGCCCCATAGTAATGGACGATGGTAATCCCAGGAGAATTTTTTCACCATTTCGAGTGAGTCAAGTGTCTCAGTGGTATGTTTTTCCAGATTCTCGCGGGTGAGCCAGCTCTCCACACGTGTGCCGCCTTTGTTGGCCATCACCAGGCCAATAGGCACATCAAGGGTGCGATTCATTATACGTGCAAAGAAGTAACCCACAGCACTGGCTTCGCCTACAGTATAAGGATTGCATTCCTTCCACTCACAGTTAGCATCATCAAGCGGGGTCATGGACATGACACTGGGAATTTTAACATAATGAATTCCTTTGGAGTGAACAGCATCGGTCACAGCATAGTTGTAACCCTCGACAGGACAGTTGCCGAATCCTCTTACAGGCATCTCCATATTGCTTTGTCCGGCACAGACCCATACCTCGCCCGACAGGACACCGTTGATTGTGGTGGGTTCACCGTCGTCGAATGTGATGCTGAGCGGTGTGTAACTGGCAGATGGCGTAGCCACGCTTACCAGCCACTTCCCGTCTTTACCGGTTTTAGTAGTATATGTGTCGGATGACCATGAAACACTCACAGTAATTTTCTTGCCTGGTTTATCCCACCCCCAAAGGCGTGCCTGAGAGTTTTGCTGTAAAACCATATTGTCGCCTATAACATGCGGAAGACGCACTTTGCCTTGGCAGGTCAGCGTGAAAAGGAGTGAGAGAAAAATAATGATTATTCGCATTTGGGTGTAGTGTTAAGGATGTTATATATGCTTAAAGCGACTGCAATATTACAAAAAAAACATTACCTTTGCAAACACAACATCAAAATTATTTATTTATACGGGATATGAAAAGATTTTTATTTTCGCTTACAGTCATGCTCTGCCTGTTTGCTGTTCAGGGAAATGCCCAAAGTGTGAAAGAAATGGAACTATGGTCGTATGGCGCTCCCAACAAGAATGGTGACCCAAGAGATACTGCCAAGGTATGGGTATATATACCAGACAGGAAAATAGCTACAGGCCGTGCTATTGTAATATGTCCGGGAGGCGGATATACCCATCTTGCCCTTGACAAGGAAGGGAAAGAGTGGGGAAAATTCTTTCAGAATATGGGCATTTTGGCTGTAGTGTTGAAATACCGTATGCCCCATGGGCACTATGAGGTGCCCATAGTCGATGCTGAAGAGGCAATAAGATTGGTTAGGCGCAATGCGGCAAGTTGGCATGTGGACTCCAAAGATGTTGGTATAATGGGTTCTTCGGCTGGAGGTCATCTTGCGTCTATTGTGGCAAATACTGCCGAGCATAATGCCAAACCCAATTTCCAGATTCTTTTCTATCCGGTTATTACCATGATGAACGGATTTACTCATCAGGGCTCCCACGATAATTTTCTAGGCAAAGGCAACCAAAAAAGATTGGAGAAAAGGTTCAGCAGCGACCAGTTGGTCACCCGCAACACTCCGAGAGCATGGATTGCACTGAGTGATGATGATCAGGGTGTGCCACCCTCTAATGGGGTTAATTATTATACAGAATTGTATCGTCATGATGTGCCCGCATCGCTGCATGTATATCCTGATGGCGGTCATGGATGGGGTAGTAGTATAGGGTTTAAGTATCATATTGAGATGATAATGGAACTGAAGGCATGGCTGAACAGTTTCTAAGACTATTTCTTAAACATAATGACCGATTCTTTTCCTCTTACAGAGCGGCAGTTGAAAGCGTGGATTGACGAGGGAGAACACCAAAAACAGGATTTCAAATACAAAATAACCGACTCGGCCAAACTTGCCCGCACAGTTTCTGCCTTTGCCAACACTGACGGCGGACGCCTGCTGATAGGGGTCCGCGATGATGGTTTGCTTTGTGGCGTGAAAACTGAAGAGGAAATATTCATGGTTTACAGGGCTGCGGAAGATTTTTGCCATCCCACACCCAAAGTGAATTTCTCAACAATTGTGGCTGAGGGACGGACCATATTGGTCGCACAGGTAGACACTTCACCATTGAGACCAATAAGGGCACTTGATGAAAAAGGGAAAATGAGGGCATATATCCGGATTGACGATGAGAATATTGTAGCCTCGCCTGTGCATCTGAGGATTTGGAAGGATATGTCGTCAGACAAAGGTATTTGGATGCATTTTTCTGTAAATGAAAAAGAGGTGCTGGCTTCGCTGAATTCATCAGAAGGTGTCACTCTACAGCAGATTGTGAAAAAATCGGGTGTCGGAAGATATGCTGTTGTGAAAATCCTTTCAAGGCTCATACGCTATGATGTTGTTCGTTGGTGGTTCAACGGGCATGTCTTTTTGTTCGCACTTATATGATTAGATAATATCTGGTATATGAAATGGCAAGCACGTGATGTAATGAACAGCCTCGCTGCTTCAAGTCAAATATTGAAGGAAGTGAAGGAGGAAGACTTGGCCGATTTGAAAGCTGTGCTTCTTAAAATGATGCAAGATATCCACAATGTATGTGTGGCTCGAAATATACATTATTCGCTCTTTGGCGGTTCCATGTTGGGGGCTGTAAGACATAAGGGCTATATCCCTTGGGACGATGATATTGATTTGGTTATGCCAAGGGCCGATTGGGAGCGCTTTAAGGTCATCTTTGAAAGTGATTTGGGCGACAGATATACAATGGAGGCTCCCAACTACGGAGGCAAGGACACCAAGACATATTTCGGCAAAGTATATCTGAAAGGCACGACTCTGCTGGAATTGCAGGATGTGGAGTCTCCTTTTGAAAAGGGAATCTGGATAGATTTTTTTATCTTGGAGAATGTGTCTGACTCTCCCTTTATAAGGTGGATTGATGCTTTGGTGAGTGATTGTTGGAGGGTTATAACCACTTGTCAGCAATATTATCTCTATCCTAATAAGCTGATGGATGAGTATATGGGTGCCACCACCTCTTCAAAATGGTATTTCAAAATCAGAAAATTTGTGGGATTCTGTTTTTCTTTCATTTCGCACAGACGTTTTGTCGGCATGTATGACAGGTTTGTGTCGCGCCATAAAAAGACAGGAACTTATGTGACAGTGCCCACTGGCCGAAAATTTTATCGTGGTGAAATGGGGCCGGCTTCTGTTTTCGCCTCATATCACTTAGTAAAATTTGAAGACAAGGAGTTTCTTTCCATGGCCGATCCCCATGCTTATTGCCGTAACGTGTTTGGGCCTACTTATATGCAGGAGCCGCCTCCTGAAAAGAGAGAACGCCACTTTTATGTAAAGATGGATATAGGCAATGCGTTGAACCCATAGAAAAATTGAGGGCACTTCCTTCTTGGAGGTGCCCTCAATCTTTCTATGGGTATTTTGTGAATATTCTTATTTCAAGTATTTACGGCCATTGATAATGTAGATGCCTTTGGGTAAGTTCTGCAGAATATCTCGTACGGGCTCATTGCCAACGGCAATCTTTCTACCGTCGATGGTATACACGCCATTGTGCGATGTGGTTGTGTTGACCATATAATTGATACCTGTAGGAACGTTGTCCTTATGATGGGCTATTCTAAGTGGACCATTAGAGCTATTGGGCTTAAACGAACTGGTGAACATGGCGTAGTAGGGAGGAAGATAGGGCGCATTTTCAGTATAAACAAATGCATTGCCGCCATTGTCCTCATTCAGAACATAGCTATTCAGACCTTCACAGTTCATACCAAGAACAGTGCCCTCAAAATTATAGTTGTAGGCATCAGCAAAAGGCCTGCTGTTCAATTTCATTTGCACATTTTTTGCACTGAACTGGATGTCTCTATTGGTCAGATCGAAATATTCGCCAAAGGTATCGTCAGGAACTGCTATGATGTATGGACGATAAGCGTGGAACTGTTCTACATCTTTGAAATAGAGAGTATTGTTGTCTTCAGAATAGAATTCTCTTATCCAGAAATCCTTGCCTACTTCATTTGAACTGCGATACCAGTCTATTTCCTTGCCTGTCTGAGTATCAGTAACCGTCTGAGGTGCAAACGGAAGGACAATGGTAGACCAATTGGTTCCATCCTGACCATAACCCTTTGCGAAATTACGAGTGTAAGAAATGTTTTTGGCAAAGAATTCCTGTGGAACATAGAAAGGATAACCTTCGTGAACTACAATCTTGTTGGCACTGTAATCTCTCACCACATTGTGATTATTGAGGTAATCATACCAGGGACCGACCACATAAAATAGGGTGTTGGGGTTGCTGTTCAGTTGAAAACCTGTAGGCTGTATGGCATTGCCTGTGACACACACGGCCACCGCTTCTTCAGGCACGACGAAAAGTTCTCTGTTGGGAGCGAATGCATATTCTTTCCCGTCAGCGGTCCAATAACGGTATCCTGGGGTGAAACTACACTTGAACCAATCATTGAATACGCTTGAGAAATCTGAGTTGCTGGTCTTCTTGTAATAGGTTGTGAAACGATAATTGCCTCCACGCTCCATACCCTTGAACTCGAATTCATAGTATTTTGTCTCACCGGCAGGTATGTCTACCAAAGGCTTGGACGTTTCAAGCTGAACATTGTAGCGCAGTATGAAGTTTAGATAGTCGTGGTAGTCTATCGAGCTGTTATTGGTCACCTTAATCTTAGCGCGGAAAGTGTCACCATGGATCACAGTATCATTCTCTGCATTCAAGTTGTCAACGGTTACATCCATCAGAAGATTGCCCCACTGTTTGGCGGGAAGCACGTCCAAATCGTAGCTGGTCAAAAGTTGGTTGCCGTTTTCCTTTGCAAGACAAAGTTTTACGTTGATAAGACCTTCACGTGTGGGCTCATAACCAAAGAACATGTCAACAGTGGAGTTGGCCGGTATATGGCCGCCACGTACTTGAACCAGACCGTCGTCGGCAAATACATTAATCCATCTGCCAAATTTTTCATTCGTATTGTTGGTGACATTTAGTTTCAGTATCTGGGGAGCTCCCAAGTAAATCGGACCATGATCTTCTCTTTCAAGGGAATTCACAGTCAATGAAGGAACGAGATAATAGTAAACATTGGTGCTTGTAAGTGTAAAGTTGACGAATGCATTCAGGTCATAACATTCATCTTCTACCCATTTCTCTTCTCCTGCGACTTTACTGACAGGGCGCAAGACGTATTTGCCAAATGCGTAATGGGAATAATCAGGCATATAGGTAATCGACGCCGTTTCATTAGGTGCCAATGTTACCTGCTCACCTATGATTGTTTCTATAAATTCACCATTTTCATTATATAAATTCAGTCCTTGGTCGAATGTATATTGTTGGCTTAATGGGTTCTTAAGAGTTATCGAAATTGATTTGGGCTCTTTGTTTGTTGCTAATAGTCCGACATTGCGTAAACGTTTGGTGTATGTATCATCTGCTGGATCCACACTTTTTACTCCCAACGGCTTAATGTTGTGAATTATGCACATATCGAGCATATAGTTCCAAACCATTTCGTGTTCGTAAGGGCTGATTACAGAAAGACGGAAATAGCCGTTCATGTGCCCGTTCCATCCCCAGTTGAAGTGGAAGAAATCATCTTGATCATAACCGTCAATCACCCAAAGATGGGAAGCATCACTGGGATCAACCTTCATGCGGGAGCCACCTATAAGCACTGGCATTCCTTGAGACAGGTCATGGTAAATTATATCTTCCGCCTTATTCATTCCTAAATCGAAAAAATTTTCAAGTCGCATTTCGGGAGAATAGCCAAAATATTGTGTCAATGCTGGAACAATGTTGGATAAAGGTGCGCCTGAGGTACCAAAAATGACCTTTACGCTAACAGCAGCCTTGTAAATCAGGTCAGCTATAGCATTCAGCTCGACTTCGCTTGTATTCCAAGAGCCCCTGAAGCAATAGGAATTCAGAATATTATTCCAATCGATAGGCGAGGAAGGTATATCATCAATGGTATATTGGCCACACGGATAACCAGGTATCAAGGGCGTCTTTTCAGGATATTGCCAATAGGCCATAATTTGTGACATGGCTGCCGAAGCGCAACCTGAGCCTTCATGAGTACCTTGATCATTTACTGGGCAGAAAGCGTTGTAGGGCGGTGTGGAGTAGAAGAAGAATGAATCCATCGGGCAGATGGCATTACGCGCCAAAGAAATGCTGCGTCGGGGTGTATTGTCGTCTTTTTCATATGAGGCTTGGGAGGCTTGGCCAGAAGCTTCTAAAGCCTTGATTTGTTCTTCATACAAATTGAGCATGAGTGCAAGACCATCAGGGACATTTGATGGGTCGAACGAACCTTGATCAGTATATCCAAGAATGGAATTTCCGCAGTCACTGCCCGAAACGATAACAAAACCTTGGTCATCGCCTTTGTTGAATATATAATAGGCTTCACTGTCTGATGAGTCTGAATGCATGGCACTTCTTGCCGTTACTGGAGCAAGGGTTGATGCCATGTGACGTGTCTGGATAAATTCATTAGCGAGTTGATAAGCTGTGCTTTTGTCAATAGGACCGGCAAAGGCCAGATTGACAAGGAGCATAGATACAATGGAGGTGAATAATCTTTTCATATTGTATGGATTCTTTTTTCCTGATAGGGAATAATGATATTTTGCAAAATTACAACATATCTTCTTTTTCCTACTTTTTATCAGTAGAAAACAGTTGATTATTAATTATTTTTAAATAAAAACTATATAAAAAGGTTCTAAGAATCAAATTAATCAAGCCATTCATTTATTTCCTTTTTCGAACGTCTCCATGGTTTCACCACGTATTTGTCAGGTCTACAGTAAGCACAAAGTGAACATGGCTCTTCCATCTTGCTTAAAAGTGCTTCTCCTGTTTCAACTGTATAAATGTCGACACCGTTGTCCTCTGGATAGTTGGTTCGGAAATAATGATTGAAAAGATGAATGTTCGCAGAGCAATGACATGTATAGAGTTTGCCATGTGATAGAGTGTGGCTGCGGTGGTGGGCATCGCACATAATACTGTTACGTCGCTTATTACCGGGTTTAGGTTGGATGATGTTTTTGGTAAAACCATCGACCACAGCATTGTTGCGTTCAAACTTTTTTATACCATTTTCTTGCGCTTTTTGTTCTATCAGTTTGTAGTCTAACGTGATAGGATAAGCGCTGATAATCAATTCAATGTCGTTTTCACGGAGAGCCGCCCAGAAGGAATTTCCCATATTCTTTAAAAGGATTCCGTTTGTGCATAGCTGTAAATGTGCTGTGGGCAATGTCGAGCGGCAGGAGGACATAATTCTGTCTATTTCGGGATGCAACAGTGGTTCCCCGCCTAAGATGCAGCATGTAAGTTCATAATCCTTAAACAATTCGTTCATTCGCCTCAGATCTCTCACCATTTCTTCAATGTCGAGGTACGATTTTTCTGCCAGTGGTGAGTAGTGTGAGCACATGGCACATTGAAGATTGCAGTGTTCAGTTGCTGTTATCTCGAAATATAACCTTTTAGTGACAAAATATTTTTTTGCTGTTTTTTTTACAAAAAAGAAACAGGGGAGAAAAGGCTTTATCAAAGGGTACTTTTCTCCAAACGCCATGACACGGTCATAGAGGAATATTTTTTTTAAAAACATAGATTTATTTATCTCAAATAAGGTTTCCTAAAGCCATGAGTGTGCAAAAATGAAGTACAGTCGTAATCCACTTCATCAATATTGCGTTTACCTATCTCTTTTGCCGGAACCCCACCGTATACGGTCCATGGCTTACAGTCCTTTGTCACAACGGCACCTGATGCAATGACAGCTCCCTCGCCTATATGAACCCCAAGATGAACAATGGCTCCGAGTCCTATCCATACATGATTGTCTATTATGATGGGTTCCTGCTTGAGTTTGAATTCTGGTGTGTTGTAGTCATGCCCTGAAGAACAGATTCGCACATGATGTGAGATGGAAACATTGTCGCCAATGACAATTCCGCCCTCAGCATTGAGCATACAGTCGTGGTTGATATGAGAATGAGCGCCGATGCGAAGACGGTTGGGACTAAGTACATACGCGTCCATGTCGATAATGGTCCGATTGCCTATCTTTGCTCCCGACAGTCTGTAAACGGCTTTTCTGAAACAATAAACGGGCACATGGGCGGTTATGTAATTGAGAAGGAAAAACTGAAGCTGCCTTCCAATATATTGTGCGGGTTTCATGACATTCTCAGGTTGTAGTAGATCAATTTTAGCTTTCGCTTCAACGAGATGTCTGTATTTCTCAACACGCCCCACAGACTGGCCTGTCCGCATTTCCCTTCTCTGAATAGCGACTTTGTCTCTGCCACCAAAGACTTGTTGCCTGATTGAATGCTTTTTTCATAGGTAATGGCGGAAAGATAATAGAAGAAATGGGCTCTAAGGTATTGATACCGGACATCATCTTTTAGATAGTCGTTTACCGTGTTGAATTGCCCGAAGACATCGAGTATTCTTTCATCAATGGTTTTCATGATAGAACCCGGGCGCTGGTAGTAATAGTATATTTCACCTTCCAGATGCACAATAGGGAAATCATCCTTTGCAAAGAGGGTGATGAGTGGGATGTCTTCATAGAATCCCTTGCTGAAACGGAAGTTCTTGATTATTTCAGCACTGAATATTTTCGATACCGAGGCATAAAGACCCTCGTAGAGCAGTAGATGTCGGGTATGGCTCATGCAAGAGAGACTTTCGCCAGGCTTGAAGCCACGGGTTACAGAAGCGACCTGCTTTCTGCCGTCATCATATATTTTTATAAGGTCTACCATCACCACTTTTGGCGAATTCTTGCTATTAATCACATCGCTGATGCGTGAGAGTGCAGAGGAGGCTATCCAGTCATCACTGTCGATAAACCATATATAGTCGCCATTGGCGTGCTCTATCCCTGTATTGCGTGCGCCGCCAAGACCTTGGTTATCCTGAGTGATAATTTTGAAACCATATCGTCTTGCATATTCATTAAGTATCGATTCGCTATTGTCGGTGCTTCCGTCATTGATGCAGATTACCTCATAATTCTCATAATTCTGGCTGGCCAAACTGTCAAGACAGCGGCGGAGATATTGCTGAACATTGTATACGGGTACAATTAATGAGAATTTTATGTCTTCCATTACTTTACTTCATCTTTCCACATTAGGTTCTTCATCCTCTCGCTGATGAAAACGGTGGGAAATACAATTGCAGCCTTAGCATAGCGGATTCGTGTGTGTGGTTCTTTGTACATACGGTAGACGAAACGCAAGTTGTTGCGGTCAGCCCATGCCGGATAATAACTTCTGCCTCGGCTCAGTTGGTGGATGAATCCTCCACATGTGAAGGCGATGCCTTTGTATCCTCGATTTTTCATGTGCATCAGCATTTTCTCCTGCAATATAATGCCCATGCCGACAATAAGATAATCGGGATTAACGGATATGATGTGGATTGCCTCTGACTCCATCTCGGCCTCCGATGAAAAGTAGCCGTTGCGCCAATAAATGATGCTGATGGTGGGATATAAGCTCTTGATTATCTCAACGGCTTGCGCCACTTCCTCTTCCTTGCTTGCCACAATGGCAATTGTCTTTTTATGCTTAGTGGCATACTCAAAGAGCTCAGGCGCCAAAGAGGTCATATCAAAACTTCGACGTCTTACTGTCTTTTTGTATAGTAGGCGAATTCCTTTTACCAAAAGAGAGCCATCGGCGAATATGCCGTCAAAAGAGTCGAACAAGGACCTTGCTTTTCTTGCATCAAGGTAAGATACGGGATTTAGAAAAGTGTAAATGCGCCCTTCTATGCTCAACAGTTCTTCTATTGTCAGACTGTCGCTTTGGATGATTTTTTCGACAAAACTCGGACGCATCTCAATTCAGTCCTTTCAAAAGTTGGAGATAGGATTGTTTGAACTCTTCAAAGGTGTAATTCTGTTCGTAAATCTGCCTGCTGGCTGCCGACATCGCTTTGTATTGGTCACAATTGATTTTTTGCAAACTGTTGAGTGTCGTAACAAGGCGGTCCCAGTCGTTCACCACAATTGCGTTTTTGCCATGAATGGCTATTTCGGTGTTACCACCCACATCGTTACAGATAATGGGGAGACCGCACATGGCCGACTCTATAAGTGTGATGGGTAGTCCCTCATGTCTTGAGAAGAGCAGGGTGTAGTCACATTTCTGCATCAATGAAGGGATATCGCTGATATAACCCATCGCTATGAATTGCCTGCTGCCGGCTGTTGCCGACACCAATTCCTCCAACAATGGTCCGTCACCGGCAAAGAGTATACAGATGTTGTTGTTCAGACGACCTTTCAATTGCGACACAATTTCCGGCTGTCGTTTCACGTCGTTGATGCGGGCTGGGTAAAGAATTGTGAGAGAATCCGTGTCTGGTGTTTTATGCTGTGGGGGATGGATGTCGGCCACACAGTTGTGTATCTTGTGTATGTGAGATAGAGGTACCTTAAAATATCCTGTCAGATTTTCTGTGCAGCGGTCGGAAATGGAGACCACTGTTTTCGGCATGATGGAGAGTCGACGTAGATTACTGAAAATATTGTGGTGGATGTACACTATCCTGATGCGTTGGAACAACAAATGGTTGAGGAGCCAAAACATCCACAGATACTTTCTTTCATGCACGATTACAATAGAGTTGTAAAACATGAAAGGGTTGCGAAACCGTTTGTATTCAGCAGGTGTGATGCCCATGTCTTTGTGTATTTGCTCATATGGTATGGTGCCTGATATGTAGGCTTCGAAGTCGCTGCCCACAGCATGATGGATATCAAGCAGAACCTTATGAACCCCTGTCATCTTGAAGAGGGCACCATTGAAAGAATACAGTTTTTGGCGGTTTGAGCCCATTCTCAATAAGCTTTCTCGTCGTGTTTGAATATCGATATGGCTGTCTTCAGAATTATCTTTATGTCAAGCCAGAAAGACCAATGCTCAATATACCATATGTCTTTCTTGATGCGTTCTTCCATTTCTTTCACATCCTTGGTTTCTCCTCTGCATCCCATTATCTGGGCATAGCCTGTGATGCCGGGCCGGCTAAAGTGGCGTACCATGTATTGGTCGATAATGCGCCCGTATTCCTCGGTGTGTTTCAGCATGTGTGGGCGTGGTCCCACAATACTCATATCACCTTTCAGCACGTTGTAAAACTGTGGCAGTTCGTCGATGTTGGTGCGTCGGATGAAATCGCCGAAAGGGAACTTGCGCGGGTCGTCCTTTGTGGCTTGCTTGGAATCGGATTCCTTGTTCACATGCATCGACCTGAATTTGTAGCACACAAATGTCTCCCCATTCAAGCCTGTTCTGTCTTGTTTGAATATGCCAGGTCCTGGACTCTCTTTTTTGATTTTCCAAATGATGATTGGTGCAAGGAATAGCAACAGGAAACACGCCACACTGCTTAACAAGATGTCGAAGAGGCGCTTGGCAGCCTTGCTGAAAGGACGCGCCAATGGCTCATAGTAGTTTGTGAAAACAATACTGTCGCCAAGGCGCTCAGGACGGAGATTAAGTTGATAGTTGCCGAATGTGCGGGGAACATAGTAGAAGTGCACCACATTCTGATCGCAGAATTTCATTATTTTTATTATCTCATCGTAGTCGCTGTGTGAAAGACTGCAGAATACCTCATCAAGCGGTGATATGTTCAGCTCTCGCAGGCGTCTCTTCTTATGGATGGTGTCTTTTTCTATGGCTGTAAGGGAATAGCCCTCCATCATCTTGTTCAAATCATCGATATTGCCCAGAAAAGGTATCTTTTCAGAACCGCTCTCGATGGTTTTGTCGGCATAATAACCCCTCACTTTGTAGCCGGTTGATGAGTCAGACATGAGCTTTTCATAGAGTTCCAGCAATGATGGATCATTCCCAATGAATATGATACTGCGGGTGTTCTTTCCAGCCAGGCGGAAACGTGCTATCATGTATTTCTCCACAACCCTTGCGAGAAGTATCAAGATAAACTCCGCAGGGCCGAAAGCCATTGCATATTCGAAAAAACCTCCTCCGTCGCAAAGCAAACGAAGTATGAAAATCATGATGGCCAGTTGCAGGACGCATAGTTTGAACACGCATACAAACAGTTCCTCCAACTTGATTCGCCGTTTGTGAATGATAGTTTCCACACACATCTGTGCCACCACCATCGACAGATTGGCCATAATGTACACGATTCTGGGCTCATGTTTAAAGTAAGGAGGCTGGATGTCGGGTAAGAAATTGAAGAAGGCCAGTAGAAGAAGATTCATGATGATGAAATCTCCTATAATGACACCGCCTCTTATCAGCTCGTTCCCTGTCGTGTATTTTTTCATTAATAAATTATGAGGGGATAGTTTTGTCTGGTAGTTTAGAAATTCTCGTTGATAACAATAAGGGTGTAGGGCAACAAGTTGTTTTGTTTGGCATTGTTGAGCACCTCCACAGCACGCTTGTCCGTATTGCCGGGCCTCATCACCATAACAGCCACGTCGGCATACTTGCCCAGAATCATTTCATCGGGCACATCTTTTATGGCAACGGTGTTGATAATCACTTTCTCAAACCTCTCCTTCATTTGCTTTATCACACCGTCAAGACGCTTGTCGCATACAAAGGCCACCATGTCGTCATTGCTCAGTGTGATGGGCAGCGTCCAGAAATTCTCATTTATTTCCGATTGGAAAACGAGGTCTTCAGAGAGATGCTTGTCTGACGGTTCCAGATAGAAATTGATGTTACGGCGTTCTTCTTCATTTGCGGCGCTCCTAATAGTGAGAAGAAGGGTCTTGTCTCCTGTCTTGGCATAATTATCCGCCAATGCTGAGGCCACTACGCTCTTTCCGTCATTCTTGTTGTATGAGGTCACCAATACAGTGCCGCCATTGGCGCGATTCAATATGGAGCGCACTATGGTGCGCATATTGCCGAATTTCTGATTTTCAGAGAGTTTGCGGTCGGTACGCATCGATACGATGGGGAAGGCTTCACCCAGCATGTTGCGCATGGTGTGCGTGTCGGCTATCTTCTTCGACAGTTGCTCCTTGAAATAGACCCAAAGTAGCGAGAGCAGTAGTCCGATAAGCAGGGCAACACCCATTATTACCTTTTTCTTTGGCGATGTGGGCCACTGTGCCGAGTAAGGTTTGTTGATGATTTTTGCATCCTCAGTGATGGCGTCGAGTGCCATGGCAGTAGCTTCCATCTTCTGCAGAAGGTCGAGATAAATGCTCGACTTTGTGTCTTGCTGGCGGGTGATGCTTGTCATGATCCGTTCGTCGACAGGGGTCTTGGAGATGCGTTGATTATATTGCCCTACCTTGCCGCTCAGTTTGTTTTTCGCAATGGCTGCCTGGTCGTATGCATTTTTCAGAGCTATCTCTACACCCTTGAAACCGGCTTCCATCTGGTTCTTCAGATTCCTCAGCACAGGGTTGTTCTCCGATGAACTGGTAGCCAGACGCTGGTATTCGGAAACAAGCTGGTTGTAGCTGTTGATTGTGCTTGCCAAATTGGGATCGGTGAGTCCGGTGGCACCAGGAATAGGACTGCCTATGTTCTCAGGCTTGTGTATGTACTCGCTCAAAGAGTTGATACGAGACATCTGGGTCTCGGCATCAAGGGCCTCCCTGCCATAACGAGCCTCCTCTTCCAAACTTGTCTTGGTGTCGTCGTACATATTGGTCACACCGGCTCCCCGTTTGTAGTCCTGCAACTGATTATCGGTAGCATTTAATTCTTTGCTGATGATATCCAGACGGTCCTTCAAAAAGTCTGACGTACGCATGGCAATTCTGTTCTTGTCGGCGTTCGACTCTATGTTGTAGCATCTCACAAGTTCAGAGAGAAATTCCAGACCCATTGCTCTGTTACGGCTGTTGTATTCCAAATTGACAATCGAGGTGCTGCGCGAGGTGTTCATCGCAGTAAGTTGGGACACACATTCGCGAGCTTTGTCCGATGGATTCACAATGGTGATGTGGAGTTTGTCGTTGAAGCGGCGGAAAGCATCCATGCTGCCAAGAAACTCCAAATCGCCTGCAGGCGTGTTGATAATCTGAGGAAATTTATTGATAGCGGTTTCCTTTTCCCATGGCTCACCTTGATAAATTGTCTTTATATTCACACCAATGTTGTTCGTGGCGTTTACCTCAAGGTCCATGGAGATGGGCGATGTCAGTTTTTCAAGGCTGGTCTCGTTGATGTCCACCGTCACGGGAATGTCTTCGTAAAGTAGTTTGTTGCGCATTCGTCCACCAGTGGTGTAGACAGAATAGAGTTTCATTCGCATCACCACTTTCTCCACGAGTGAGGGCGACTTCAGTTTCTCTATCTCGTTCTCTGTGTTGATCCAGTCGGTGGCGGTAGAAAAGATGTTGTCTTGTGAGAGACCGCTGTTTTTGGCACCACCTCTTTGTGAGTCATTGATGGTGATAGTGGCCTTCACCTTATACGTTGATGGAGTTATCAATGCATAGATGGCGGCTATGAGAAGGCAGGACCCGCAAATAATGGCGATAGGCCACTTATACGACCAATATTTGAGCAACCATCCCCTCAAATCGAGACGTGTATGCCTCTCATCGAGAAAATCCATTTCTATATCTTTCATATTGTATAGGGGATTACTTTGTAATGTTCACAACGAGAGAGGCTGCAGAGAGCAGAATAGAGGTGACTGAGAGCCAAATGGTAGTTGCAGAGCTAATCTTTGCGCTTTTTGCACGTGCACTGTTGGGCTCCACGTAGATAATGTCATTTTGCTGGAGATAGTAGTAGGGTGATGTCACGATATCATCACGTGTAAGGTCCAACTGCACCGTAGTACGTTTGCCGTCGTTGCCCTCGCGGATGAGCTTCACATTGTCGCGGCGGCCGTAAATAGTCATGTCACCTGCTGCTGAAAGTGCCTCAAAAATATTAACCTTGCCCGTTTCCGATGTGTATTGGCTGGGACGCCCCACCTCACCAAGAACAGAGTATTTGTAGTTGAGCCAGCTCATAGTGACGGTAGGCACCTCGTTCTTGATGTAGTCGGCCAGATGGGTGGTAATGAGTTTTTCCACTTCGTTCTTGGTCATGTTCAATACCTTCAAACTGCCGATGACGGGGAATTTAATATAGCCGTCGTTGTCTACCTGATAGGGCAGCAGAGTAGGTTGTGACACTGTGTAACTCGAACCGATACGATTGGTTGTAGGGTTGGAAACAGTCAGATTGAATGGTGCGGCAATCTCTGGCTGAGAACAGGTCACACTGATGGTAAGCAGGTCTTTCACTTTGATGCGGGCATCAAAATTCTCAGTGATATTCTGATTATTACCTGTGTTCTTTTCCATGTAAGCGATATTTTCTGTGGTGCAAGAGCACATTACTGCAATGCAGAATAATACTGTGGATAAAAATTTGATTTTCATTTTTCTTATTGTTATGTTTGTTATTAATGTTCTTTATTTCCGGTTATTTTTTTAAGATAGTAGGAGGCGACACGCATGGCTGTCGTAAGATACATGCTGAATGTGGGTCGGGGTTCCAATGTGTTGGTATATTGGAAGAAGGCTCTTGCCTTGTGGTGCCGGAGACAGAGAAAAGCCAATTCTTTCAGTTGCTCTTCTATCTCTTTCCTGAGCATGGGGTCTCCCTCCTTGGCGTATAGTTCATCAAAAACCTGCAGATCGGTCTGTATTTGCCTCTCACGGTTCATGCCACTGTATGTGCCTTCAGCATGTAAGCGATAAGTTCCCATCACGTCGTCCAGGTAATAGCCTTTTCCTTGCTTGAGCAAGTAGTAGAATTGATGCACATCACGGTAATAGCTAAATTCTTTCCACTGTCTTGGATTCAACAGCTCTTTTCTGAATACCACTGAAAGGGTATGGAAAAACCAGCCTAACTGTATTTTCTTAGCATAGTTGAACTCCATTCCTTTTGCTCCTCCACAAAGAGAAGCAGGAGCTTTAATTGTCTGGCTTCCTTCTTCTAACAAATTGCTTGCATGGCAGCAGATGGAGTATTCCGGATGTTTTTCCAATATGTTGACCTGTAGCTGTAGTTTGTGTGGATCGGTCCAAAAGTCATCACCCTCACAAGTGGCTATATATTTTCCCAATGCCCTTTGATAGTTGAACTCCATGTCTATCTTGACACCTTTTGAGTATTGGTTCTCTTTCTGAAATAGCGGTTTTATCAAGTCGGGATATCTTTTGGCATATTCGTTTATTATATCCTGTGTGCCATCGGTAGAGGCATCGTCGTGAACCAGCACTTCGATGGGAAAGGATGTCTCCTGCATCATGATTCCGTCAAGGCACTGGCGTATGTATTTCTCTTGATTGTATGTGATCAGACTGACGCTGAGCAGTGGCTCGTCCATATGTTTCATTAATGTTGATTAGATTTCTCAAATTGCTGCTTGGCCTTAAGCAGAATAAAAGAGAATTCATTCGATTTGAGCAGCTTGCTTATCATACAATAAGCTGCTATACCCACCAAAATACCTGCTGTGAGCTGTATAAGGAGTGAACCTGTGAGCATTTTCATGCATTGTATGCAGGCACACATGAACAGCGTGTACAGCACCGTGGGAAAAATAAGGGCCAATTGCCGCATAAAGCCTACCTTTATGAGCTTGCCGGTGTAATAGGCATTGATGCCCCATGACAGGTATGAACCTACAGCCAGACCAATGCACATCTCTTTCACCCCCATTGTCACGGTGATGAGCAATATGGTCAAGTCCATCACTTTTTTGATGATTTCCACACGCAGAAACAGATCCGACCTGCCTTTTACCTGCAACAGGTTCATGTTGAGTGCGTGTATGGGGTAAAGCATAAGGCCGGCACACAGTATCTGTAGATATATGATGCAAGGTGCCCATTTCTCAGTAAGCATTACGATGATGAGCGGTTTGGCCAGAATGGCAAAACCAGCCATCAGAGGAAAAAACACGTATGCCGATAGTTTGAACAGCATGCTGAACTGCCTGTGTAGGGTGGCATCGTTATTTTTAACCTCGCAGAGCATGGGATAGGTCACACGCTCTATCACCCCCGAAAAGGTGATGGAGGGAAGTCTTACATAGTGGTTGGCCCGACTGAAGAATCCCAGTTCCATGGCCGAGAACTTCTTTCCGATGATGAGTGGGTAGATGTTCTTCCACGTCACATCGATGAGTGATGAAAGCAGCAACTTCGAACCGAAAGAGAATAACTCTTTGAACGAGTCGTGTGAGAAACGCAACTTGGGACGCCATCTGCCGAAAATCCAGAATAGGATGCAGTTGACAGTGGCTCCAGCCACCGATGACCATGCGATAGACCATACTCCATATCCTGAATAGGCCATCAGAATGCCCGTTGCTCCCTGCACGATAGCAGCTGCAAGCGTGATTCCTGCCTGTGTGCGGAAATCCATTGCGATGGTGAACTTGGCACGTTGCACCATTATGGCCGAGTTGATAACCAACTGCAGAGCCACCACTTTTGTCAGCGGACTCAGTATGGGCTGTTCGTAAAAACTGGCTATCAGCGGCGAGCAGAGACAGAGCAGAAAGAAAAAGAGCAGTGATGTGCCCACATTGAAGAAGAATACCGTGCAGAAATCATCATCTGTGCGGTTGGTCTTCTGTATCACCGCTTTGAAAAAGCCGGCATCCATGATGACAGTAGAGATGGTGATGAACACCATCAGAATGCCTATCAGGCCATAATCTTCAGGAGTGAGCAGGCGGGCCATGATTATGCCCACCACAAACTGGATTCCTTGCGTGGAGATATTCTCCAGAAAATTCCAGCTGAAACCGGCCACACGCTTGTCTTTCATTCGTCCGAATGGGAAGAGTCTTGCTTAGTCAATGTATTTTATGTGTCGGGCAGGATTGCCTGCCACCACCTCGTTTTTCTCAACGTCTTTCACCACAATGGAACCGGCGCCTATACAGGCGTTGTCGCCTATATGTATGTCACCAAGGATGATGCACCCGGGACCAATTGACACATTATTGCCTATCACAGGGCGGGGACCCTTGCCGTCAAATCCCTTGCCGCCTATTGTGGTATTGTGTCTTATGTGTACATTGTCGCCAATTACCACGCGCGGACCGATTACTGTACCGAAACCACCATGAAACAACTGAAACCCCTTTCCAATGCATGTGACATCTTTGAGGTCTATGCGGTAAATCCATCCAGACAGCAGTTTGTAGAACAGCCGTATGGGGAAGCCTATGATTCGAAGAGTCCGCGTACGGGTAAAGTAATGGCTCATCCTGAATGTAAGTACAAACAGCATGGAACGCATGTTGCCCCTGTTGGCCTGGATGTCTGCTTTAATTCCGGATGCCATAGATTTTGAATAATTGTTGCTTGATTTGCCCTTCTTTGTACTCGATGTCGTAGTATGCTTTCTGGGCAGATTTCATTTGAGTGTTGTCTTGTCGCAGCAAGTTCTCCAATTGTTCACTCAGGGAGCGGACGTCATTGCAGACGAATGTTGCGGCAATGGGCTTCTCTCTCACTTGGCCGGCGAAAAAGGGAACATCGGAGACGAGCGACGGAGTCTGAAAAAAGCATGACAGCGACAGCACACCCGACTGGGTGGCCGAGATGTAGGGATACACCACACAGGCCGCCCTGCGGTACAGGTCGGCTATTTCGCGGTCGTCGATGTAACGGTTGATGCAGATGACATGGTCGGAATAGCGCTTGTCAATGTTGAAATACATGTCGCCCGACCCGGCTATCACCAGCTTATAGTTGTGCAATAGTTTTTCGTTTCCAATAAAGGCCTCATACAAGAGATCTATGCCTTTGTATTTTTCTATCCGTCCGAAGAAAAGAATATAGTTGTCTATGCCAAGTGTTTCGGCGACGGTCATGCCGCCATTTGCCACTTCTGGGGTTATGAGGCTGGGAAAAGAATGGTAATATATCTTTTTTGCCGGAAATAGTTCCGAGAGTTTTTTGTATTGCTCGTGGCTGTTGGTGATAAGGCAGGGAGCCTGTGCGTAGAGCTTGCCCAACTTTGTGTATATGATGTGCTGTCTCAGCATTTTGTGCCAGGCTTTCTTGGCTTCATGAGGCTGAAGATCATGAACGGTCTGAAAGAGTTGGGTCGACTTTCTCGACTCGCCTATCATTTTGTAATGAAGGGCACCGCTGGCCAATACGTGCACCACGTCAATCTTCTTTTCTGTATAGTATTGCCGGAAGGCTTTTTTGATGTAGTGGGGAGTGTCTATGAGCAATAACAACTTATTCAGTTTTGTGCTGTCATACCTCACTATTTTCACGTTCTTTTTGCGTGAAGGATGTATGTTTTTCTCATAATAGCCTTTCTGGTCATCGATGAAGAAACCATACACGTTGTCTTCGGTGAACTCATTGAAAATCTTACAGACATAGGGACCCATGCCGGCATAAGAGAAGGTGGCCATTAAGAGTATGTTCATGCTGTAATGGCGGTTTTTTCCTTGTTGCTGTTCAAAACGGCTTTTAAGGCCATTCCTATCAGCGGAAGAGAATACTTCCAGTTGATTGACATACCTGAAGCTAAGGCCACAAATACCATCAAACCGAGCAATGCAAGGCCCCATGTGGCATAGATGGGATTCCGGCGCAGATGACAGAACAGGTAAATGGCTATGGTGAGTAGGAAGACAGAAATGAGCACAATCTGCACGTTGCCTCCCTCGATGAGCAATATGAACAAATAGCCCTCAGCGCCCATTAGACCTTCGTTAATAATAAGTTCCTGGTCGGGCACAAGCACTTCGGCGAAATAGTCGAATCCATTACCCCATGTGGGACTCTTTCTGTGGAATATCAGGGCAATGTCGAGCTGATTCTTGCGCAGTTCCAAATTACTTCCGGCTGTCTGTACCTCACCCGTACGGAAAGTGTCCATCAGTGGCTCCAACTTGTGTCTCATGAAGGGGGTCAACATTACCGTTGTAATCAGTATCACAGTAGCGACCAGGGCTTTGAAACGCTGCCCGCTGCTGAAGGTGACCAGACCGATAAACACAGAACACATTATCAGGGCGAGAAAAGATGAGCGACTGCCCGACAAAGCAGTTCCTACAAAAAGCGCCCCAAGGGCTACCATAGGTAAAGGTTTGTGCAAGATGTCTTTCCGGTAGAGCACAAAGATAGAAACAAAACATGCGGCGCAGAAGAAACCGAAACCGTGTGAGTTGAATAGGAATGAGCAGATACGCGTACGGCCTCCTCCTCTCAAAGGTGTGAAGTCGGACATAGCATTAAACAACCGTTCAATCAGCTGGGTGTAGGGGTCGAATCCTATAAGTCCTGTGACGATACCATAACCGGCCACCACAATGCCTGCCCACAGCAGGAATTTTCTAAGAAGGTGAAGAGACAGATTATTGTATAGTGAGAAGTAACCTATCGCCAGCAGCATGAAAGAGTCGAAGAAATGGGTATGAGCTTTCACCATAGCGCTTCCGACGGGCAGACGATTGTCCATGACCGCTGTCATCAGGTGCGCAAGATACACCAAAAGGAGTCCAGCCCATATATACCACGGACATTTTCGTATGGCGTCTACCGCCTCCTGTGGTCTGATGGCTACCGAAATGAAGAAAGCGGCGGCGAGCAGTTCGTTGCTGGTAATATGGGGATGGGCAGAAACCAATACGGCATAGGGCAGAAGAAGAATCCCTGTCAGGTAAATGACAAACCTCTTCATCCCTGTGTATCGTAAAATGGCTGCTGAGAATAGCAAAACCAACAGAATAAATAAATATTTCATCTCATCATTCCTTTGCCTTCTCTTCTGCACATCACAGTGTAAACGATGTGGGAGAGAAGTGGGGAGTTTATTTTGTATAACGTGGCGGCCAGTTTCTGTATCTTTCCTTTGCAGGTCTCCTTGCGGAATTTGTTCTCATTTCGTCGTCGGCCATACACACGCTTCAGCAGGATTTGACGCTCAGTTCCAGAAATGGGTTGATGGTAAATGCTGTCGGCCATGTAGAGCGTGAAAAAGGTGAATGAACGTGATGTCATCTCTTCCGTCACCTCGTTGGGCCAGCCGAATGTCTTGCCTGTGTTTTCGATAGCGTTGAGCATGTCTTCATTCCATTTCCATATCAGCATGGGAGGATGGATTTTTCTTGACAAACCACCCGACAGCACATCGTAATGATAGAAAGTTCCAGAAGTGATTTCTATCCGGGTGCAAAAAGTCAGATAATTGTATACGAACAATTTGTCTTCACCATAACAGTATTCTGGATTGAACGCCAGATGATGCCGGTCGATTATGACTTTTGAGAACAGTTTTGCCCAAGGGGTGTTGAGATAGTTGGCCTGTTCCAGTGCTCTTATTGCTTCGGCCGAGTCACGCAGCGGATAACTGTTCCTTGCAGTGGGTTGGTGAGGTGTCGCAGTCCCGTTCTTATGCTCTGTATGGCCACTCACCACAAAGTCGGTGTCTTTGTCATGAGGCAGCATGGCTGCAAGGTATTCTTTGTCGGTCCAGTCATCACTGTCAACAAATGCTATCCATCGTCCTGTTGCTTTTTCAAGTCCTTTGTTGCGCGCACTGCTCACACCGCTGTTTTCTTGCCTCAGACTTACTATTCTTGGATCTTTTTCCGAATAAGTCCGCAAAATATCTGCGGTTTCATCGGTACTGCCGTCGTCCACCACCACGATTTCAATATCTTCCACTGTCTGGTGGAGCAGCGTGTCGAGGCATCTCCGTAGTACGGAAGCGTTTTGGTAGGTGGGTATGATAATGGATACGAGAGGATGCATGCCGTCTCAGTTTTTTACATCTTCGTCTTGGCGCTCAACCATAAACTGAGAGGGAACAAAAGCCACGGCCACCGATACGATTCCTTCCAGTTCCACCACTACTTTCTTGTTTTTGTTGATTCTTAGTATCTTACCTTCCACACCTGTGAATGGGCCGTCGATGATTCTCACTTTCTTGCCCACTTTGTTAAGAAAATCACCGTTTTTCAGATAGAGCACGCTTTCATCGTGTACGGTAGCGACCTTCATGAAATTCTCCATCTGTGCATCGGGCACTACCAATATCTCTTTTCTGCCATTCTCGCTCCTCAATGTGCGGGTCATGTACCGCAATGGCTCTATTCTGGTGTATTCATGCTTGAGCTGGGTGATGGTTTGCTTGTTTGAATGGACAAATATCAGATTGCGCACAGCAGGAAGCAGTTTGCGACTCCTCATATTGTTGCGTTCGATGGTCTGATATTGCAATGGCAGAAAGTTCTCCACACCCAGTTCATCCAGGCATGACTTGATACTCATTTCCCGGCCATAGGTCACCCGCATGGGATACCAAAACTTTGCTTCTTGTGTTTTTTCAAATGCTTCGTCCATATGCACAACAAGGGGTCACCGCATGAGGAATTGCGGCGTATGGATGGGTACTCATTCTTAAAGGTATGCTCATGCTTTTGCGCTGATGTCCAGCAACATACGCGGAACACTTCCCCCCACATGACATGCGGAGGTGTTTCAAATATGCAAAGATAGGCAATTTCTTTTAATAAACGGTTCTTTTTTGAAAAAAACTTATTCCCTGGCTATTTGCGGCCAGCTACCACCCGCAGTAAAACTGGTGTGAAACGTTGCATCAGATAAAACACAACCAGCAAAAGACTGGTGATGAGAGTTATGCACAATAGGTAGGTCATCGTCATGGAGACGGCATTGCCAGGGTGCAGCAGTTTGAGCAAGGTCAATAAGAATGGAGACACTACCAGATAATGAGTGATGTAGATAAAAAAACTGGCCGATGAAAGAAAGGTGCTCACTGTAAACACACGCCGTGTGAGAAGCAGTGCCGAGAGATTGTAGGCTGCACAGAGACCTGTAAGAATGTACAGGTCTTTCACTTGGTTGAACCATTCCGGTTGCCATGATGAGAACATCCATCCCACTATTCCCAATCCTAAATAGCCGAGGAAGGAGGCATTCCGGTATCGACCGAATTCTTTTATCATGTCTCTCTTGAATATACTCATATAGCCACCCCAGGAGAAGAAAAACAGGGCTGTAACCATCTGTGAGAGATGCTCAGAGCCCATCAACCATCTCAATAGCCATACTGCGCCAAGGGTCCAAATCCAATAGTGTCTGGCCCGCCGTATTATCCAGTAAAGTGCGGGTGCGAGAAGCACCACGATGATAAGGTCTCTCACAAACCATAACGGAAGGTCGATAGGGTAGATGGGCATGGTGATGGTACGCCCTTCCAATTGACCGTCATACATCCAGAAACATGACAGCAGGTTGGGAATAGTGGGATGAAAATGGCCGTTCCCACACCTTGCCAGATTCTTGAAAGCGATGATCAGAATGGCCACAAGGTTCCAGATGAAATAGGGTATGAGGAGCGATTTAACCCGGTTGCGCAGTTTCCGGGCATATTGCTTACGTGTCATCTCCATCTTGAGAAAAAACACATAGCCAGCAATAAAAAAGTAGATGGGCACACTTTGGTTGTGCAGCAATACTTCAACAAACTTTCTGAACGGTGCGGCTGCAAGGGTTAGTGTGGTATCATTGAATTGGAGCAACGAGACATGCACTGTGAGCACCACCACTGCAAGGGGAAAACGCATCAGGTCAAGGCTCTGCGAATGCAGTCCTCTCTCATTGTTCTGCGGGGGCAGTGACGCCCTTATGTCTTTTTCTGTTTTGCTCATTATTCTGCGTTCGTATCGGCTTTGCCACAGGCTTTTATAGTGTCAGTCGTCGAATTGGAAAGTGAGTTGGCGGAGGTCGCCCAATAGGTTGAACGACTTGCGGTGATAAGGGGTAACCCCCCATTGGCGTATGGCCTCACGATGCTGTCGTGTGGGATATCCCTTGTTGACACTCCAGCCATATTGGGGATACTCTTGTCCTATTCTGTTCATGTAGTCATCTCTGAAGGTCTTTGCAAGGATGCTTGCTGCTGCAATCGACAAGTATTTCCCATCGCCTTTCACTATTGTGGTGTGGGGAAGACTGTGATACGGTTTGAATCGGTTGCCGTCAACGATTATAGCTTCAGGGCGCACGGCCAATTGGTCGAGTGCGCGGTGCATGGCCAGAATAGAGGCATTGAGTATGTTCACTTTGTCTATTTCCTCTGGGGTCACAATACCCACTGCCCACGCAATGGCATCGTGCAGGATAATGTCACGGAGCTGGTAGCGTTTTTTCTCAGTCAGTTTTTTCGAGTCGTTCAACTCGTTGTTACTGTAGTCTGAAGGCAGTATCACTGCTGCGGCATAGACACTCCCGGCCAGACAACCTCTTCCGGCCTCATCGCAGCCAGCTTCGGTCTTGCTGTCATAAAAGTGGTTCTTCAGCATGAATCAGAACATTTTGCTAATCCTTCTGATACCAGCCACCAGCTGGTCTATCTCTTCGTGTGTGTTGTACAGTGCAAACGACGCTCTTACGGTGCCTGCGATGCCCATACGGTCCATCAGAGGCTGAGCGCAGTGATGACCTGTGCGGACAGCGATGCCCAGGCGGTCGAGAAGGGTGCCCATATCGAGGTGATGGATGTTGCCAACGAGAAAACTCACCACGGCGTCTTTGCGAGGGGCGGTACCGAAAAGCCGCATTCCGTCTACCGTCTGCATCTGGCTCATGCAATAAGCAGTCAGGTCGGCTTCATGGGAGGCGATGTTGTCCATGCCTAAACGGTTGAGATAATTGATGGCTGTGGCAAGCCCGTGGGTGGCCACATAGTCGGGTGTGCCGGCCTCAAACTTGAAGGGCAGACGTTCAAAGACTGTTTTCTCAAAACTCACGCTCTCTATCATCTCACCGCCTCCCTGATAGGGCGGTAGTCTGTCAAGCCATGATTCCTTGCCGTATAGCACGCCCACACCGGTGGGGCCGTACATCTTATGCCCGCTGAGAGCATAGAAATCGCAGTCGATGTCTTTCACATCCACTTTAAAGTGGGGGGCACTTTGCGCTCCGTCTATCATTACGGGCACACCGTGTTCATGGGCAATACGTGTTATCTCCTTCACCGGGTTAACCGTTCCGAGCACGTTGCTCACATGCGCCACGCTCACTATTCGGGTGTGTTCGTTGAAGAGAGTACTGTAGGCTTCCATGTCGAGTTCGCCGTTGTCGTGCATGGGAATCACCCTGATGCCAATGTTTTTTCTGGCCGCCTGCAGTTGCCATGGCACGATGTTGGAGTGATGTTCCATCACTGAGATAATCACTTCATCGCCATCGTGCATCATCTCATCGCAGAAAGAGCTCACCACCAGGTTGATACTTTCAGTGGTGCCTCTGGTGAAGATGATTTCCTCCACCTTGTCGGCATTGATGAATTGGCGCACGGTCTCACGTGCCGCCTCATGCAGGTCGGTTGCCTGCTGCGACAGGTAGTGCACGCCACGGTGCACGTTTGCATTCACATTCAGGTATTCCTCGCGCATGGCGTCGAGCACACATAGAGGTTTCTGTGTGGTGGCGGCGTTGTCAAGATATACCAGCGGATGCTTGTATATTGTTCTTGATAAGATAGGGAAATCCTTTCTTGTAGCTTCGATGTCGTACATTGATGGCGGTTTTATGTTGTTATCTGCACAGTTGGCAACCTTCGCATTTGTTGAGCTCACCACGGAACCGCTTGTCTATGAGATAGTGGAGGCGGTCGCGGAGTTGGATGAGTGGCAACCGCTCTATCACTTCGTTGACGAAAGCCACTTCAAGCAGCAGGCGGGCTTCTTCCAAGCTTACACCCCTCTGCCGCATATAAAAGAGCGCGGCGTCGTTCATCTGTCCCACTGTACTTCCATGGGAGCATTTCACATCATCGGCATAAATCTCAAGCATGGGCTGTGTGTACATGTGCGAGGAGGGTGCCACACATAGGTTTTGGTTGGTCTCCTCAGAAGATGTCTGCTGGGCACCTGGCCTTACAAGCACTTTGCCGGCGAAGGCCCCTACGGCCTGCTCGTCGAGTACATACTTATACAGTTCTTTGCTGGTGCCGTGGGCAGCCTGATGGTCGATGAGGGTGTTGTGGTCCACACGCTGCTGCTTGTCGGCCACCACACATCCGCATACTTCGCACAATGCGCCCTCACCTTTCAACACAAGGTCGGTGAGAGTGCGGGTCACACCATTGTGGAGTGTAATGGTAAAGTGATTCACACGGCTGTTGGCATCCTGCTCAATGTAGGTGTTGCTGGTGATGGTGTTTCGGGCGTGGGTTTCTTCCAGTTGGTAAATGTTCAGCCGGGCATCTTTTCCCACAAAGGCCTCCACCACTTGGGTGGTGAGAAACATCTTGTCGTCGGCTGTATGGTCGCAGAAGAGCAGGCTCACCTCTGCATGGTCTTCTACGACAATAAGAACGCGGCGGTTGGCCATGAGGTCTACGTCAGAGCGCATGATGTTGATAATCTGTATGGTACGTTCCACTTTTGTGCCGGCTGGCACATATACCAGCAACCCGTCCTGCACCAGCATGGTGTTCAAGGCGGTGATGGCATCATCAGCAGTCTGGGCCAGTTGGGCGTAGTATTTGCCTATAAGTTCTGGACGCTCAAGGGCAGCCTTGCAGAGCGAACCGACAATCACTCCATCAGGCAGAGCGCTCTTGGGCAGGAACTTGTCGTAGAAACTGTCGTTCACCATGAAGTAGAGCGAAGTGCTCAAGTTGGGCACGTCGCACTTGAAGGCATCGTAGGGATTGACGGGTATATTGAGCCGGTTAAGGTTCAGACCGTAATCTTCCTTCTCGAAGAGCGAGCTGATGTCAGTGTATTTGTAGCGCTCCACCTTGCGGGAGGGGAAGCCCTTCTGCCTGAAGTGGGCGAAGGCCTGCTCGCGCATGGCATTGAGTACAGGGGCGGAATGAGTGTCGATGAGTTGCCTGCACTCCTCAAAGAGCTGGATGTATTGCTTCTCGCTATTCATTGATTTCTGCCTTTATCCAGTCGTAGCCTCGTTCTTGAATCTCCTTGGCCAGTTCAGGGCCAGCTGTCTTCACGATACGGCCATTGTAGAGCACATGCACCACGTCGGGACGTATCATCTCCAACAGGCGGTCGTAGTGGGTTATCACGATGCACGATGTCTGAGGGGTGCGCAATTTGTTCACGCCCTCGGCCACGATGCGCATGGCATCGACATCAAGGCCGGAGTCGGTCTCGTCGAGAATGGCGAGGGTAGGCTCCAGCATGGCCATTTGGAAAATCTCGTTGCGTTTTTTCTCACCGCCGCTAAAGCCTTCGTTCACACTTCTGTTTGAGAGCTTTGCGTCGAGTTCCACTATCTTGCGTTTCTCGCGCATCAATTTCAGAAAGTCGGCGGCGTTGAGTGGCTCCTTGCCTTGGTATTTGCGTTTTTCGTTGATGGCGGCCCTCATGAAGTTGTTCATCGACACACCGGGTATCTCCACGGGATACTGGAAAGAGAGAAACAGACCTTCGTGGGCTCTGTCTTCCGGTTTCATGGTCAGCAGGTCCTTGCCGTTGTAGGTGGCCTGTCCTTCAGTCACCTCGTAAAGCGGGTTGCCCACGAGCACAGCACTCAGGGTGCTCTTGCCTGAGCCATTGGGTCCCATGATGGCATGTGTCTCGCCGTCACGTATGGTAAGGTTGATGCCTTTCAGTATTTCTTTCTCGCCGATGCGGGCGTGCAAATTCTTTACTTCTAACATATATCTTTACTACTTCTTTTTCATACTGTTTTTACTGAAGATGATGTCTGTCATGATTTCGACCACGCCGTTAAGCACCTCCTCGCCCACAGTAAGGTCTTCCATCATCCATCGTCGTTCATCTTGCTCTGTAAAGATTCTTTAAGGATTGGGGCATGTAAAACCTGGGCAATTGAAAGCATGACGGTCTACTTTCGGCGAATTAAATATCCGTAGTATCAGTGACGGTCGCGTCACGGTATCCACCTTCAGCAAATGATAGGGATCGAACTGCTGCTGTAGCAGAGCGATGATTGAGTCGCTGCGGTGCATGCTAGGCGCCAATTTCTGGGCATGGGCATATATTGGCATACATAGCATCAAGAGCAATATGGTCAGACATTTCTTCATCCTACAGTACCTTCAAGGGACACGCTCAGCAGTTTCTGAGCCTCAACGGCAAACTCCATGGGCAGTTTGTTGAGCACCTCTTTGGCGTAGCCGTTGACAATAAGGCCTACAGCCTGCTCGGTGGGAATGCCGCGCTGGTTGCAGTAGAAGAGCTGGTCTTCGCTTATCTTTGAGGTGGTGGCCTCGTGCTCCACAATGGCACTGGGGTTTTGCACGTCCATATAGGGGAAAGTGTGGGCACCGCACTCGCTGCCCAATAGGAGTGAGTCGCACGACGAGTAGTTGCGGGCATTGTCGGCATGGGGAGCCACTCTCACCAGTCCGCGGTAGGAGTTTTGGCTGTGTCCGGCCGAGATGCCCTTGGATATGATGGTCGATTTGGTGTCTCTGCCCAGGTGTATCATCTTGGTGCCAGTGTCGGCTTCTTGATAATTGTTGGTCACTGCCACGCTGTAGAATTCAGCCTGTGAGTGGTCGCCCCTTAGCACGCAAGAAGGATACTTCCATGTGATGGCCGAGCCGGTCTCCACCTGTGTCCACGACAGCTTTGAGTCGATACCTCTCAGCTCACCGCGCTTGGTTACCAAGTTGAGCACGCCTCCCTTGCCGTTCTCATCGCCGGGATACCAGTTCTGCACGGTAGAGTATTTCACCTCGGCCCTGTCTTTCACAATAATCTCAACGATGGCGGCATGGAGTTGGTTCTCATCGCGCATGGGAGCCGTACATCCTTCAAGATAAGACACATACGAGTCGTCATTGGCCACGATGAGGGTGCGCTCAAACTGTCCCGTGTTGCGGGCATTGATGCGGAAATAGCTGCTCAGTTCCATAGGGCAGCGAACTCCCTTTGGAATATAAACGAATGAGCCGTCGCTGAACACGGCACTGTTGAGCGCTGCGAAGAAATTGTCGCGATAAGGCACCACGGTGCCTAAGTATTGTCTCACCAGTTCACTGTGCTCTTTCACAGCTTCTCCGATTGAGCAGAAGATGATGCCTTTCTCTGCCAATTTCTCCTTGAAAGTGGTTTTCACCGAGACGGAGTCCATGATGGCGTCAACAGCCGTGCCGCTCAGGGCGAGCCGTTCCTCAAGAGGTATACCCAGTTTGTCGAAGGTTTTCTCCATCTCCGGGTCTATCTCTTTGTTCTTGGGCTTCCTCACTGTGGGGTCGGCATAATATGAAATGCCCTGATAGTCAATTTCGGGCAGATGCAAATGTCCCCAATCAGGAGTTCGCATCTTCTTCCAGTGAGCGAAGGCTTTCAGCCTGAATTCAAGCAGCCACTGGGGTTCTCCCTTTTTTTGGGAGATGAGATGTATTACCTCCTCATTGAGGCCCTTTTCAATTATCTCCGTGTGTACGTCAGTGGTGAAACCGAACTCATATTTCTGTTCGGCCACCTTCCTGACATACTCATTGGATAGTTCTTCGTCTTTGTTCTTTTTGTTTTCTTCCATTACAGTTTCTGCTGTACCTCAATCTCCATGAAGGTTTCGATCATGTCACCCACCTGGATATCGTTGAAGTTGACGAGGCTGATACCGCATTCGAAGTTTGTGGCCACCTCTTTCACGTCGTCCTTGAAACGCTTCAGTGCATTGATGCTGCCCGTGTGTATCACGATGCCGTCGCGCACCAAGTGTGCCTTGTCGGTGCGGTGCACTTTTCCTTCTGTCACAATGGCGCCGGCCACAGTGCCCACCTTCGAAATCTTGTACACTTCTTTCACCTCCACATGGCCTGTCACCACTTCCTTCTTCACCTTGTCGAGCATACCCTCCATAGCAGAGCGCACATCCTCGATGGCGTCGTAGATGATGGAGTAAGTGTTTATCTCCACACCTTCTTTGTCGGCCAGTTTCTTGGCGGCTATTGACGGGCGCACCTGGAAACCTACAATCACAGCTTTTGAAGCGCCGGCCAGGTTCACATCGTTCTCGGATATCTGGCCCACAGCCTTGGCTATCACGTTCACCTTGATCTTCTCTGTCGACAGTTTGATGAACGAGTCGCTCAGAGCCTCGATACTTCCGTCGGTGTCTCCCTTCACCACCAGATTCAACTCCTTGAACTCGCCAAGGGCAATACGGTGGCTGATGTCGCTCAGTGTAAGGCGCGTCTGGGTGCGTAGTCCCTGTTCACGGGCCAGTTGCTCACGCTTGTTGGCAATCTCACGTGCGGCCTGCTCAGTCTCCATCACATGGAATGTGTCGCCGGCGGTAGGAGCGCCGTTAAGACCTAATACAATGGCCGGCTCGGCGGGACCTGCCTCTGTCATACGTTGATAGCGCTCATTGAACATGGCTTTGATGCGTCCGTGATGCGTACCGGCTATCAGCACGTCACCCACTTTGAGTGTGCCGTTCGATACCAGTACGGTCGATACATATCCGCGGCCTTTATCGAGTGACGACTCGATGATGCTGCCGGTTCCCTTACGGTTGGGGTTGGCTTTCAGTTCCAGCATCTCGGCTTCAAGCAGCACTTTCTCGAGCAGCTCGTCCACGCCAATGCCCTTCTTGGCTGAAATCTCCTGGCATTGGTACTTGCCGCCCCACTCTTCGACGAGCAGGTTCATGTTGGCCAGGTCTTCACGAATTTTGTCGGGATTGGCACCCGGTTTGTCTATCTTGTTGATGGCGAACACCATGGGCACATTTGCTGCCTGGGCATGGGCAATGGCCTCCTTTGTGGTGGGCATCACGCTGTCGTCGGCTGCAATGATGATAATGGCTATATCGGTCACCTGTGCACCGCGGGCACGCATGGCGGTGAAGGCCTCATGACCCGGGGTGTCGAGGAACGTAATCCTTCGGCCGTCTTTCAGTTTCACGTTGTAGGCACCAATGTGCTGTGTGATACCGCCTGCCTCACCGGCAATGACGTTTGTGTTGCGGATGTGGTCGAGCAGTGATGTCTTACCATGGTCTACATGGCCCATCACCGTCACAATGGGTGGGCGCGACACGAGGTCGTTCTCATCATCGTCCTCCTCTTGGATGGCCTCGCTCACGGCGGCACTCACATATTCGGTTTTGAAGCCGAACTCATCGGCCACAATATTGATGGTCTCAGCCTCAAGGCGCTGGTTGATACTGGCCATGATACCGATAGCCATACAAGTGCCGATTACTTTTGTCACAGGCACGTTCATCATGGTGGCCAGCTCGCTTACCGTCACAAATTCGGTCAATTTAAGAATCTTGCTCTCTGCATTCTGCTCAGCGCGTTCCTCTTCCAGTTTCTCCTGAACAGCATTACGCTTGTCCTTGCGATACTTGGCACCTTTCTTGTTCTGGTTTTTACTGGTCAGGCGGGCCAATGTCTCCTTCACCTGGCGTGCCACATCTTCTTCGTTCACCTCAAGCGGTTTCTGGTTGCGCTTGCGGTTCTTGTTCTTCTTGTCTTTGTCCTTGGGAGTGTTGGCGTTCTGGTTGTTCTTGTTTTTGTTCCCACCCTGCTGGCCTCCTTGGCTGGCGGCATTGATGTCAACGCGTTCCTTATTTATACGTACACGCTTCTTCTTTTCGCCATTGGCACCATTGTGCTGCTGTTGGGCTTTCTCCTCGCGCTCTTTCTTGCGCTCCTCCTTCGTCTTCTTCTTGGGACGGGTGCTTTGGTTGATGGTCGAGAGGTCAATTTTGCCCAATACATTCACCTTGGGGACATTGGTCTTCTCTGAAGGCAGAGAGAAAATTTTATTCTCAGTTGCCTCGGATTCTTTCGGTTGTTCTTCGGGCTGTTGCTCAACAACAACGGGATTTTCGACAGGTTCTTCTTTCTTCTCTTCTTTCCGTACAGGCTCCTCAGCCTTTTCTTCAGGTTTGGCAGCGGGGGCTTCTTTAACAAGAGTTTCTTTTTCCTCAGCTGCGGCAGGCTTTTCATCCTTCTTTTCTACCTTTTCTACCTCTGTAGTCTCCTTCATGGGAACATGCTGGACGGCAACCTCCTCAGCAGCCTTTTCTGGTGCTGGTTCTTTTTCCACCGTCTTCACAGGTTCACTCATCTGCACGGGAGCGACGGGCTCCTTTTCAGGCACTTCGTTGACGGGTGCTTCGGCCTCCTTCTTTTCCTTTTCCGTGCTCTCGGCAGCAGCAGGCAAAGGTTCTGGGCTCTTGGTGTTTGCCACTCCACGCTTGTTGGCATTCTCAAGGTCAATCTTCCCAAGGGGAGTGAACTTCTGCCTGTTGTCTTTGAGCAGAGACTCTCCCTTATGGTCAGCCGGCTCGGCAGGCCGTACCTTTTTCTCCTTTGGCTTCTTGAGTTGTCCGACCTGGTCTTTCACAGCCTTGTCGGTTTTGTATTCCTCGACAAGGGCCTTATATTGGTCGTCATTTATCTTGAAACTCAGTTCGTTTTTCACTTCGCCAAGCTCCGGTTTCTTTTCCAGGAATCCAACTGCCGTTTGGAGTCCAATGTTCAATTCTCTGATTACTTTGTTTAGTCTGACACCCATGTATTCTTGTTGTAGTTGATTTTGTTTCCTATTTTATGGTGGGTTTCTTTATTATTCGCTCGCTTTTTCATGCGAGTGCTGTATGTGGTTGCGATGTATAGCGGACTATACGCCGTGGTGCTTGACAGGACGTAGACCTGTCGTATCAAGAGTTATTCGAACTCGGCACGCAGAATTCTCAGCACATCGTCGACTGTGTCTTCTTCCAGGTCAGCTTTCTCGACAAGCATCTCACGGTCGGCATTGAGAACGGCTTTGGCGGTGTCAAGTCCGATACGTTTGATAGAGTCGATAACCCACTGGTCAATTTCATCGGAGAACTCGTCGAGGTAGATATCCTCCTCAGCCTCATCCTCGCCGATTTCACGGAACACGTCGATGGTAAAGCCTGTCAGCATGGAAGCGAGCTTGATGTTCAAGCCTCCGCGTCCAATGGCCAGCGACACCTCCTCGGGTTTGAGATACACCTCTGCCTTGTGCTCCTCTATGTTTACATTGATGCTCGACACATGTGCAGGGCTGAGTGAACGCTGGATGTACAGTTTGATGTTTGAGGTATAGTTGATTACATCGATGTTTTCGTTGCACAACTCTCTTACGATACCATGTACACGGCTGCCTTTCACACCTACGCAAGCTCCTACGGGGTCAATACGCTCATCATAGCTCTCCACAGCCACCTTGGCTCTCTCACCCGGCATACGGGCTATGCCCTTGATGGAGATGAGGCCGTCGTTGATTTCCGGCACTTCAGCCTCGAGCAGACGCTCCAGGAACATAGGGCTTGTGCGCGATAGAATAATCTTCGGGTTGTTGTTCTCATTGTCCACCCTCAGTATGACGGCACGGATGGTCTCACCTTTATGGTATTGGTCGGCAGGTATCTGCTCAGCTTTCGGAAGAATCAGTTCATTGCCCTCGTCGTCCACCACGAGTACCTCGCGTTTCCACATCTGATACACCTCGCCGCTCACAACCTGACCCACACGGTCTTTGTACTTGTTGTAAAGAGAGTCGTGCTCCAGTTCCAGGATTTTAGAGGCAAGGGTCTGTCGGAGAGTGAGGATGGCTCTGCGTCCGAATTTCTCGAAATCAACCACCTCGCTCACATCTTCTCCCACTTCGTAGTCTTCTTCTATCTTCTTGGCGTCGCTCAGGCTGATTTCCTTGTTCTCATCTGTCACCTCGCCGTCGTTCACCACGATGCGGTTGCGATAGATTTCCAGGTCACCCTTGTCGGGGTTCACGATGATGTCGAAGTTCTCATCACTGCCGAATATTTTGGCTATCACGCTGCGGAAGCTCTCTTCGAGCACGCTCATTAGCGTGGTGCGGTCTATGTTCTTGGTCTCCTTGAACTCTTTGAACGTTTCGATCATATTCGGAACCAGTTCGCTTTTCTTTGCTGCCATAGCTTTACTTGAAACTTATTAAATATTTTGTGTATTTTACTTTGTCCATCTCAAATTTCTTGTCCACATCGACGAGCACAGGGCGTTTCTTTCCCTCTGGGGTCATTTTCTCTTTTGTGGTCACCCAAAAAGTATTGCCGTCAACTTCTTTCAGCACGCCTTTTGTCTTGTGTCCGTCGGCGTCGAGCACTTCCACATCCTTGCCCACGAAATTTTGGTATTGTTGGGCCACTTTGAAGGGCTGTCCCAGTCCGGCGCTGCCCACTTCCAACTCAAAATCTTCCTTGTCACGGTCCAGACGATCTTCAATATACTTGCTCAGTTCCACACAGTCATCAATCCACACACCGTCGGCATGGTCAATTTCCACTACGATTCTGTTGTCTGGGCTAATCTGTATGTCCACAAGAAAATACTCAGTGCCTTCCAGCCACTCTTCAACTAAACTCTTTACGACGTTTCTGTCTGTCATTCTTTATGATTTGTGAAATTTATAATGAAAATGAGGGGCTCGTCAAAGCCCCTCATTCCACTGAACGCTGCAAAATTACGCATTTTTCTTGATTCTGGCAAAAATTTGCCATTTTTTCTTCTTTTTTGCCCTTTTTTCTTGGCAAAACTATGGTCCGGATTGTCAGGATGTCTGTTTTTAGTATCCGAGTGCCCAAAATGTGAACAGCATCACAACCAGGAGCACAGTGAACGCGAAGGCCATGATGGTCCACATAAACCGTATGTTGTGGTCGGCTCGTTTTCTCATTTCATCTTTGGGCTGAGGAGCGAATGGTATCGGTCAGGGTCATTCAGAAGGCGCATGGCCTCTTCCATCTGCTTGTCGTTGCGCAGGCTGTTTTCAATGGCTCCTTTCTGATAGTAATAGGCCGATACGATATCACCTTCTATAATCTTCTTTAGCTGTGGTTTGTTGAAATCGAGGTCTTTGCCCAGATTGTGCTTCAGCCTGCTTTCCAGTTGATTGAACTCGTCTTTGGCATCATTGTAATAACCCTCAAACTTCGCAATTTTCACCAGTTGTTTCAAGTAGCGCTCACTCTCGTTGTCGTAGCTGAATCCACTCTCCATCACACGCCGCTTGAAATCCTCATAGTCTTGGTCGGTCAGGGCAAAGTCCCCGGCTTTGCCGATGTTGGGGTGGGCGGCTATATAGTCGATTTCGTAATTGAGCATCACTTCTGTTGAGTCGAGACCTGAAGTTGCCAGATAATAGGCAATGTTGGGTAGCGAGTCGGCCTCAATCACCACATCGGGGGTGATTCCCCCTCCGTCACGTACCTCACGTCCTCCGGCGGTGTGGAACACCTTGGTCAGCGAATCGGGCACGTGCTCCGTGTATCCGCCTTGCGAGTGCATGTAGTTGATGGCTTGTATACATCTGCCGCTCGGGATGTAATATTTGTTTGTCGTGAGTTTTAGGTTTGCATTGTAGGGCAGGTCAACACTCATCTGTACCAGTCCCTTCCCGTAGGTACGGGTGCCCAGTACCACTGCACGGTCTAGGTCTTGCAAGGCACCGCTTGTTATCTCGCTCGCACTGGCTGTGCCGTCGTTCACAAGTACCACTACGGGCATCACCGAGTCGAGCGGCTCCACCTTTGTTTTGTAGTCGCGGTTGGCGCGTTGCAGCTTTCCACGGTTAGAAACGATAAGCTTATTTTTAGGTACGAAGACATTCACAATGTCAACAGCCTCCTGCTCCGAGCCGCCACCGTTGTCGCGCAGGTCCAGGATGAGACTTTTCATGCCTTGCTCTTTCATTTCGATGAAGGCTTTTCTCACGTCTTTGGCACATCCTTCTGTAAACTGGCTCAGGTGTATGTACCCGACGTTGTTTCCACGCAGTCCGTAGAAAGGCACACTCGGCATTTGTATCACACGCCGGGTTATCTTTATCTGCATCTTCTTGCCAGTTGAAGGACGCTTTATCTTCAGCATGAAACTGGTGCCTGGGTCTCCTCTCAGATGCTGGCTTACATAACTCACATTCTGGTCCTCCATCGACTCGTTATCAATGCTCAGAATGATGTCGCCCTTCTTCAGACCGGCCTCAGCGGCGGGCATGCCCTCGTAAGGCTCGTCTATCACAACACGTTTCAGTTGGAGATTGTATCTTATAAGGGCACCTATTCCGGCAAACTTTCCCGTGTAGATTTCCTTCAGGTTCTTGGTTTTCTCTTCAGGGTAGTATTCGGTATAGGGATCCAGGCTTTTGAGCATGGCTTTGATGCCGGTGCCAATCACATCGCCAGGGTCTATACTGTCTACATACATCATGTCGAGCGATTTGTAGATGGCGTTGAGTGTCTCCAATTGCTTGGCCACTTCAAAATTGTGGTCATCTTTCTCCTGTGCGTTTGCTCCAAGTGACAACAGCACCAGCAAAAGAGGCAACATTCTTTTCTTTGTCATAGTCGGTGAGAATCATTTTGCGTTGCAAAATTACATTTTTCAGTCTTTATTCAGCCTAATATGATGGGAAATTTGATGTTTTTTATCAAAAACACGAAATTTTTTCGAAAAAAGTTTGGAGGATTCAATTTTTCGCCTTACCTTTGCAACCGCAATTCAAAAATGCTGCTTCAGTAGCTCAGTTGGTCAGAGCACCTGACTGTTAATCAGGGGGTCGTTGGTTCAAGCCCATCCTGAAGCGCTTAAAAATCAAGGAGTTAGCACAACGCTAACTCCTTTTTCATTTTTTCGGGAACACCACGGGAACACGCAGGTAGGGGTTCCGAAGTGTTCAGACGTGACTTTTTATTGTCATTTGTGGTCACGTCAGTAAAGCAATCATCGCCCATAGACCATTGATGATGATGGTGCCGGCTATGCAAAATTCCATCATCTCTGACAATCAAAAAAGTAAGGAATTCAACAATCCAAAAATAGCAATGATGATGATAATCAATATTACGCATCCCAAACATGAGTTTTTAGGCTCTTGATTTTTTTCACTTTCTCGATGACTTTTAAAAAATTCTTCCCCAAACAATTTCAACTCTTCCTTTTTCTCTGATTCAGAAAGAGGAGATATTTCATTATATATGCTTTTTAAATAACGAACTCTATTCGTCGAACCTGGATGTCTATTTATATGCCTAAGCCAACACTGGCTTAAAAGAATCATTTTTTCTTTGACATTCGTATTACTCCGTATGGTCTCCTTGGGTACTTTCCTTATTAAAGTGATGATATCTTTTTCATAATCCAAAACATCAGAATCAGGCTCATCCAATAAATCTGTTTGAGACCATCGATAAATAAATGATAATTTATCAATTGCCAATTCGATATAAACCAAACATATATCCGCTATTGCCTTCTCTTTGTCTTTTGCATACTGAATAGATTTTTCTCCACACTCAAAAATCCAAGAGATACGATTTCTTTCATTGATTATTTGTTTGGCTTCAGCTAAAGCCTTATACCACCAAAGTTTGCTGTTTTGTACATTTAGCTCTAATGCAAGGTCAACATATTTCTTCAATCCCTTATAATCTTTGCCGCGATAAGCAGTTTCTGCCAATTCAATTAATGAAGATATATTTTTGTTTTTGGAAACAGACCGCCCGGAAATATGACTATCTGGAGACAATTTCGTCCCGCAATAGAGGCATTCACAAGTGGTTTGGCCATTTTCAAGACTGACTGACGCTCCACAATTTGGACAAGTGATATTCATAATTGCATTTAGGGGTGGTTATTGTTTGTTTTATAGCTATTTTAAACATTTCAAGGTAAAGGAGGTGGTACACTTGGACCTGTAGATGGAAATTCAGGAAACTCACACAAGGGCTTCCAATTTGGCATTCCCCTTTTCCATCCTAATGTGGCATAGTCCATTGTACCATCATTTATCAAGGAAATTATTTGCTCATAACTGAAAGGCCCTTGTTGCTGTCTGTTTATGACAACATAATAAATGTCATTAGGAAGAGGTGGCGGCGCATCTGTAGATGTGGTGAATGAAAGTTGTTTGCCCAACTGTAAGGATGCGCCCAGTCCCAAACCTGCCTGAATAAAGGCAGCTCCAGAACCGCTTTCATTCTCAGCCGCTTTTTCGAGAACATCAAAAGAACGTTCCATCTGGTAATTCTCCTTGCCAACAATTTTCATACGTGCGGCAAGATTTTTGGCTTTTTTAAGTTCCATCACACTTGGGTCATCTTCTGGTACATTGATAGAAATGATGTTGAATAGTACAACTTCGACTCCAAAAGATGAATAATAAGGCTGTAATTCTTCTTGCGCCTCCTTAGAGATTTCTGCTAAATTACAATTGATTTCCAAAATAGATTCATTCTCTCTGACAAACCGTTTTGAGATGATGTCTGTAAGACGGTTGAGTAACAGTCCACGGAAATAGGATGCCAATAGCTTATCGTCGAAAGAAGACATGTTGCCAACAAGTTTTGTAAGAAACAAGCGGGCATCAGAAACCTTAAAGCCATATTGACCATAAGCCCTCACAGGTATTAGAATCTTGTATTTGGGGTCTTCTAGAAGGATGGGGGTTTCAGTTCCCCAACGCATTTCAAGACGATTGATCATACTTACAAACCACACTTCTGCCTGAAAAGGTGTTTCGCCACCAATGGGTAGATTGACGAGTTGGCTGAGCAAAGGTATATTGTAGGTGGAAAGAGTGTATCCTCCTTCTGAAAATTGATCACAAATCTTACCTCTCTTTACAAAAAAAGCCATCTGTCCCGGTTCAACAATGAGTTGGCTTCCTAATGCCAGGTCACAGGAAGGAAATTTATACACAATCTCACCTAATTGGTGTTCATGTTTTACGATATCGATAAGTGCCATAATGAAAGATTATTAGAATTATTTTGCAAATATAATAATAACTTGTTTCAAATCGTGGGACATGATTATTATTTTTTATTGGTGTCCGCTAAACCTTTTTGAACACTATACAAATTTAGGTCGAGCCCCTCGCTTGGAACTCGACCTTTTTTGTTACCTTTGTTTTTGCTACAAAACTACAATAACATGAACAAAGGTACACATTTTATCGGACAGCCGATGTATGGTCAGCTGATTTCTTTGCTTAACAAGTCAAAAATTCTCAA